>Ga0181380_1000221_pt1 | contig 26419 bp, 16 predicted proteins | sample 3SPOviralmetaG_FD_130116 | JGI IMG/M metagenome (GOLD analysis project Ga0181380, IMG submission 130116) | Marine viral communities from the oligotrophic San Pedro Time Series (SPOT) site, San Pedro Channel, CA, USA - 3 SPOT_SRF_2009-08-19 | ecosystem: Environmental > Aquatic > Marine > Strait... | reverse complement strand
GGCTGCAGCTAAATCGCTTGAGGTAGGAGATATTGGCGCGTATGTCATTGACACATTGGTCTTACTACTATTATCTACTGGATTAGTTGATGAAACTTGAGTTACTAAATTTTGTGTTGTTAAACCACTTAAAGCTTGTGCATTAGCTTGAGAACCTTGAAGTAAAATATCACCACCTAGCTCAGTAGGTAACATTACATCGTCTAATTTTTCTTGTTCTAGTTTTTCTAATCTTGCTGTCTCTGCTTTTTCCTTAAGTTCAACTTTTTTCTTGGCTGCGTTATCAGTTGATAACATTTGAGCATTAGATAAATCAGTGATGAAGTCTGGAACTTCAAATCCAAACATTTCTAGTACACCACTAGCAAGGTCAGCTATTTTCTTTGCAATTTTTATAAAAAAGTTACCAAATCGAGCGAGGCCATCTTTAACATGTGCTAAACCATATTCGACAACATCAAAGATAGAAGTGAATCCCATTGATTCTTTTATTTTATTTAATCCAAGAAGGACTAATCCAAATGCAGCTGCAATTGCAAGTACCGGTACTAATATTGGAGCCATGGCTGCTAAGATTGGAGTCATAGCCGCCATCATTCCAGTGAATGCTCCAATCATACCAGGAATAAATGTTGTTAACATCATGACTCTAAAGCCCTTTGCTACTTTTACAAGGTTATTCATTAATGTCATCATTTTACCACTTAGTGATGTCATCATTGATTTTAAATTAGCTAACATATTTGGTATAAATTCAGTTAACATTCTTGTTTTAAATAGTATGGCCGCATTTTTAAGCTTTGTTATCCCAGCTGACATAAAATTCTTTGTAGTGGTCGCTAAATTAGATATCATCTCACCAACAAATGATGTTTTTATAAATGTGGCGAAAGTTTGTGCTGCTGTCACTAATGTTTTTACAACCTTTATTGCACTACTTAATGCATTTATAATTGTTCCGGAAAAAAGTGCTACTAAACTACCTACTAATACAGATGTATAATCAACCTCACCCTCGACTTCTTCTAAATTAGGAAGAATCTTTTCTTTAAAAAAGGTAGAAATTTTATTGACAATGTTTAATGCTGCTTCTATTAATCCACCTAGTATTTTAAAGAATTTCTCAGGGTCAATAAATAAAAGAGCCGTAGCTAAAAGACCTCCAGCCCCCACAGCATTAGAAACAAAACCATCTAAACTTTTACCGACACTATCTAATTTGCCGGACATTTTGTTTAATATACTATTTGCCTCTTCTTGTGCTTTTATCTTTTCTCTTTTTTCCTCTTCAGATTCGACTGATGATCTAATCGCTTCTATTTGGTCATTAGCGGATTGTAATTCGCCAGGAGTAGATTTAGGATCTTTTAGGATTTCATTTGCCTTTTCAAACTCACCCTTTAAAGCTTTAATTGATGTATTACCAACAACCATACTATTCTTAAATTGGTCAAGGAACATTTCCATATCAACTGCATTAGTATCTTCCTTATTACTCTTAGTATTTGTTTCTAAAGCTTTTACTAAGGCATCCATTTCCCTTTTTTGGGCTACTCTTTCCTTCGATCTACCATCTGTTGCTTCTGTTAAAGGTTTTTTATTTTCCGCCATTTAATTAGTTTCCTATTTACCGCCGAATGCTCTTCCAGCTTCTGATATACCAAATGCACCAAGTGTTACAACAACAAATGATGTATAAATTGTATCAGAGATGACTAAGTCTTGACCATAAAAAGCAGTGATTAAATCACATAAACCAAATATAGTCATTAAACCAAATGAGATAAAACCAATAATTGCTTTTTCATTTACATCATTGTCATCTAAAAATATATCAGTGAATTTTCTTTTAGGTGGTGCAAGTCTTTTCTTTGCCTCTGCGGCTTCTAATTGCATTTCCTTAATCATATCTTCAGATTTATCAAGCTTATCAATTAAAGCCATATACTTATCTAAATCAATTTCAACTTCGTTACGACTATTGTCTTGTCCTTCAGCCATTATCTTCTCCTATTTTCATTTTTAATTCGTTCGTTTTCTTTTTGTATCCAATCCTGTAGTAGAGATATATAAATTTCCCTCTCCCACGGTATCATATTTTCCAATTCAGATAAACTGTATTGGTGATGTTGCATCATTGCAAAGTTAGTCCTATAATGGTTTACAAGACTATCATGTGAGAGGCCTAGGTAAAAAAACTAGCAATCCCCTTTAATTCAACATCATTTTTCTCACTACAATTAACACAATCAAATTCTACATTATGTGTTATTGCAGGTAATTCCTCAAAGAATTTAGTTATCTTTTGGAATTGCCCACTGTTCAATCCATCAATAAATTCATTTAATTCTTTTTCACTATAAGAATCTGATGAATATACATTATCTGCATCGTAAATATTTTCAATACATAATCCAATTATTTTCATCATCTCTTTAACTCCGCCTTCTTGGTTCATACCTTCGACATCGTTAATTGATGGATAATTCATAGTAACACCTACTTCATCAGTTAGTTGAATCACATTATCAATTGACCCATCTGGTAGTGTAATCTCATCTAAATTAATAGTTATATCATTAAGATGCTCACATTTAGTACATTTTAATCTTACATCTACATTTTCACCAACTGATTTCGATCTTAAAGCTAAAAATAAAGCCTCAATATCAAACATAGCAAGTTTTTCAACATTTATTTCATCAAGTACACAAGCCTTGATAACATCTTTTACGGCTCTCATAATTTGCTTATTGTCCTGGGACTCCATAGCAAGCATAAGAATCTTTTCCTCTTTTACAAGGTAAGGTCTAAAAGTGACCTCTTTATTCAGCGATGGTACCATTGTGGTATATTTCGCTGTATTTAATTGTGGCAAAGCCATAATATTCTCCTATAATATAATATTAACCAAATATATCAAGTGCTGCCCTGATACCACTGCCTGTACTGCTTAATGGTCCTTCAGGAACAAATTTGTCATATGCAAAAGTCACACTCATTTTTACAACATCCTGGCCATCCTGAGATAATTCAATACCTTCAATGGCAGTGGGAAAGGCTTTTATAAGCTTTGTCCCATAAACAGGAGTATTTTGCTCATCTAACTGTTGTATAATTAGATCAACCGCATAATTATTTTTATATCCTACGATATAATTATCTGCGGAAAAAATATTTGACATCCAATTGTCAAACATCTTTCTCATATAATAATCATTTGTCAATAGGAACGATACTGTTACATCGTCATCGATAAATGTATATGGAAATTTATTACTTTGTTTAAAATCTTGATGTTCAAAGGTACTAATATTTCTACCCGGTAGTGTTATACTTTGACATAAAATAGATATATCTCTTGGGTCATTTATTAGATTATCCTTTTCAAAATTACCTGATATTATTGAACCTATAATACTATCAAGATTTATATTTAATATTGACTGAGACGGTGGTGTAAAAATTACATTAAATCTATTTGATTTTGCTAGTCCACCTTTTTTACTAATGGTTGATTTTAAATTTTCGATACTACTCATTAACTTCTCGCTATACTAATGCTATCCTTCCATACAGAAGATTTAGCTTTTCTTACAAATTGTTCTGTCGGTAAGAATATTGCTATTTCCCAATCAGTCATTGGTACTCTGGAAAATGGTGATTTAACATGTTTACCTAAATAATGTTTAAAACACGGTTTAAATTCTTTATACTTTCTTACACCTTGTAACAAACTATATCTCATTTTTACTAATCTTGTTTTGTCTGTTACCTTATTTGGAGCAGTTTTCATTAATTGGTCAAGAAATTCTGCTCTTATATCTGGCCTTAAATAATGTAAGTTTAATCCATAAAAGCCATCTTTACCTGCTGGTTCCACAAATATTGTAAGTGGAAACCTATCGTAATATGGTAATGTTTTCTTATATTTTGGGTCATAAAAATACATATACATACTACCAGGTAGTGTTTTAGTTGTTCTGTCAAGTGCACTATCTTTTAATATTCTACTTCTGCCCGGCATTTGTAGCTCTTGTACCTTTTTTTCAAACCATTTCTTTGAATCCTTGGTCCGTGCTGTAACACCTGCTCTTTGAGCTTGGGCTTGTAATGTATCGAATAAACTTGCCATATAATCTATTTATATGGTTTTTAGAGTACTTTGATGCCTATATTCTTTAAAGTTTCTTCAGTCCATACTTGGAACTTCCAACCTTTATGTTTGGCAAATGCGTCAGCTGCTTCCCATTTGTCTTGATTTTTAATGTAATCTAATTGTTCATTAATATATCTTTTGGTTTTGCGTGACCTTTTCTTTGGTGGTTGTGTTTGTGATTTAGGTTTTATTTCAACTAGATATGTTTCTTTGTTATCCATTTGGATTAAAAGGTCAACATAGTAACGATGCAATCTTTTATCCACAGTTGATTTATATGGTACTACTATCTCCTCACTATTCCAGAGTTTTACTTTTGGATTTGCCTCGCACCAACGAAATGCATTTCTTTCCCATAAGGAACGAAACACTACTGTGTTTGGATTTCCGGCATATTTATCCGGATTCTTTATTTTGTATTTCCCTTTGTAAGCCATTATAAATAAACCTATATATGTTTTATTTTATTTATACAGGAAAAAAGGTATGGCTACAATAGTATTTCCACCAAGCTTAAGAACATCTGGTCCCGACGGAGAAGGATTACCAACAATCAGATTTAGTGCAAGTAAAAAAGGCGAAGGTGTAGGAGAATTTGAAAATGTTCAATTATATATGCCATCAGGGTTACAATTTCAGGATAGTGCACAGTATAATAACATTGATTTAGGTGTTATACAAGCAGCAAAGTCATTAGTAAAAGGGACAGATGGTACATTTGGGTTTAATGATTTAAAAGGAGACCAACTCGAGGTTGCAGGATTAAAACTAGCTGATAAATTGGGTGCCGACCAATCACTAACAGGAGCTACAGCATTAAGTAAAGGTATCGCATTTAATCCACAGACTGCATTAGCATTTGAAGGGGTAAATTTAAGAACATTTTCATTTGCATTTACTCTTGTACCAGAATCAGAAAAAGATTCAAAGACTATTAGACAGGTTGAAAACTTTTTTAGGAAATATCTCTACCCAGAGGTAAACGGATTTGTTGCACATTATCCACCAATTTTTTCTATTAGATTTTATGATGGTGTTAATGGCGATACAGAAAGTAGATATATGCCTATGATACACGATTCATATTTAACAGGTATGGATTTACAAATCAACCCAGAAGGAAATAGTTTTCACAAAACAAGCAATGGTTATGCACCAACTGCAACTCAATTAACATTATCATTTGCTGAAGGCAGAATGCTTTCTAGGCATGATATATACAGAAAAGGTTCCTTGGAATATAATACAGATAGGCCAAACTCAGCAGGTATAACAGCCGAGACTAGTGGAGAAGGATAATGAGTTTTTTTAAACAGTTTCCAAAAGTAGATTACGATTTTAGAAATACAGGTACAAATCAAAAAATGACGGATATTTATAGAAGTATTCGTGTTTTACCAACTTTTTTAGACCAAATATCTGGTTATAGATTTTATGAAATAGCAAATGGAGAAAGACCTGATATTGTATCACAAAGGTTATATGGTACATCCAATTATTATTGGACATTTTTTGTCGTAAATGATTTTTTACATGATGGTTACAGAGCATGGCCAATGAGTCAAGAACAATTAGCGGCCTACCTTGCAAAAGAATATGAAGGATATGTTATTACAACAAACACAATCGTTCGTACTAATTCAGATGGTATTATTACCGACCATGAAAATAGTATAGCAGGTAGATTTCAATTAGGCGAAACTATTACTGGTGCCACATCTGGTGCGTCAGGAACATTAACCAAGAAGAACATTGATATGAATCAATTAGTAATACAGAATGTGACTGGTAATTTTATTGGTAATCCGGATTTAGTACAAAACGAAACTGAATCAATTATTGGTGCCACATCAGACGATAATGTTTCAACATATCAAGCTTTTAAATATATAGATGCCCCGTATTATTATTTCCTTGAAAATGATGTTAATAAAAAACCAGTAAGTAATGCAGTCTTTGTAACTGGTGGTACACCACAAAGCGATTTGGCATATCAAACATACCGTGATTATGAATTTGAATTAAATGAGCAAAGGTCAAAAATTCGTTATATTGACCCTAATTATATAGAACAATTTGTAAATGATTTCGAAGAACTTTTAAATGAGTAGTGCAGTAGGAGCAACAAGAGTTGTTGATGGCGACTCAGTCACACCAACCAGTTATGTAGTCTCAAAGGCTATATTAAATACCAATTCAGGATTAGAATTAGATATATCTAATGTTGTTAATAGATTTTATATTATAGAATCCATTAATAATCCATTCCTTGAAATGGATATACAAATAGTTGATGGTGCTAACTTATTAGAAGAACATAAAATTAATGGTAATGAAAAAATCTCTATTACAATTCAAAGAAATCCTGTAAAAAATAGTGAACAAAATAAAATTAAATGGGAATTAAACTTAAGAATTGCAGAAGTATTTGGATATGTAAAGGATTTACCAACAAAACAATTTTATAAATTTAAATGTGTATCAGAACATTTATATATTAATGCATCTAAAACTCTAGTAAAACCATTTGATGGTACGATAGGTACATTAATAAAAAAAATATGTAAAGATGATTTAAAAATAAAAAAATTTAATGTTAATACAAGTAGTAAAAATAATATTAAAGGAATATATCCACGTATCAGACCAATCCAGGCAGCAAATTGGTTATTAGAAAATGCATTCGAAGATAATACACATTTTTATTTTTGGGAATCAATATTAGATGGTGTACAATTAGATTCATATAAAAATTTAATAAACAATAAGGTATATAAAAAATTAGAATTTAAACCTGGATTTAAATATGATGTAGGTACACCTGAATCATATGACGAACAGTCAAAAAGAATTAGAACAATAACTGGCCCTTTAGGTATGGGTAAAATGGCACAAATATCTAGAGGTACTTATGCTTCTACATTACATACTGTTGATATTGCAGAGAAAAAATACGAAAAGTTTTTTTATCCAAAAAATACAACTAACAAGAGCAAAGGTGATAAGGTACATAAATTAAATAAAGAGCAACCATGGAATAGTAAAGATAAAATTGATGACCAAACATATGACCAATTAAGAAATAGTAAAAATTATTTTGTATCACTTAATTCTAAAGCTTTTAACTTAGATAATTATCATGGTCCAACTAAACCAACATTGTTAAAAAATGAAGCTCATAAAAATTCATTATTATTTCAAAATTTTACTATTACAATACCTGGTGATTTCGAAATGAAGGCTGGCCAGATAATCGAAATGGATGTTATTAAATCATCTACATATGAATATTTAGGTGAACCAAAAAGTATGATTGACACATATATATCAGGTAAATATATTATTAAAAAAATTACTCATACTTTTGACCAAGAATTTTTATCTGAAGTCGAAATTATGAGAGATTCAGTGGGAGTAAAGATTAATGCGTAATGACCAATTTATAGGTGGAGATTTTACTTGGTTTACAGCTGTAGTAGAAGATATAAATGATACAGATAATTTAAATCGTGTAAAAGTACGATGCCATGGTTGGCATACAGATGATACAACAATTTTAAAAACAAATCAGCTACCTTGGGCAACAGTAATAATGCCTGTTACTTCAGCATCAATACAAGGTAATGGTGGTAATCATCATTTAGAAGTAGGTTCATGGGTCGTAGGATTCTTTAGAGATGGACCAAGTGCTCAGGACCCTATAATAATGGGTTCAATTGCTACACAAACAAACGGTACACAAGATATACCAACGGAATCATCAGTAGATAATAAAGTATATAAATCAAAAGCAGGTCATTTAATTGAAATCGATAATACATCTGATGATGAAACATTAAGTGTAACTCATGCAAAAGGTGCAAAAATAACTATTGATAAAGATAATAATTTATCGATTACAAATAGTGGTACAACAAAGATTGAATCAGATGGTATTATAACAATTAAATCAGATATTAAAACAACTATAATATAATGACTATTCCTGCTATATCATTGCCACAAATTGAATGTCCTGGTGTTTTATTACCAACGCCGGCAAATTTAAGAAACCTATTTGGTGGTTTGGCTACTCATGCTTATCGATATGAAATAGATAGTTTAAAAGATGAGCTTGAGCGTATACGCTCTTTATTAGATATATATGACCCAAATTTTGAGAAGATAGAAATACCAGAATTAGAATGGGAAATCATGATAACACGATTATCATCAGAATATCCTATGTATATTCAACAAAAAATATTATCATTAATTAATGATTTATTTCCAATTGATTTTAATGTCACAATACTTGGTATTCAAATTGACATATTGGAATTTTTGGCTAATCCAAATAGTGTTTTGGATAATATATCATTAGATGAAGTTGATAGTATCTATGATTTAATACCAAGTGAATATAAAGTATGGAATAAATTTGATACTGCAGATTTTAAGAAAGAATCAATACGAAATTATATTAGGTCAGAGGTCGCTAAGAAAATGAATTTATTAATGAGTGGTGGATTTTCAGGCCTTATTGATTTATTCGATGAAATATGGGATTCATTAGGGTTACCATCATTTCCAGGATTACAAGATATTGATTTAGAAGCTCTAATAAGAGATAAAACACTAGAGGAATTAGAACAGGTTCAAATATTTGGATTTAGTTTATTAGATTTACTAGGTGGTAAATTTGATGATAGTGTAGAGATACCAGAGTTTCAAAAAGAAAGATTATTAAAAAGAGCAAGAGAATTCACTGAGGAATGGCAAACATATTTGGTAAAATTATGGATGCAAAAAGTAACATCGTTTTTCGATGCAATTGGATTAGGTTCAATAACTCAATGGATTACATTTAATTTCTGTAATTACCTTACATTGGTTGGGTTTCCAAAGACAATAGATTTACCAGATTCAGTACAAATATTAATTAACAATACAGAGAGTCCACTTCCAAATACAACGGAAACCTCTGATTAACTTATATAAATAGATATATGGCAAGTTTAGTAGGTTCAGATAAAACAATTAAGGGTAATTTAACTCAGGCAAGAGTTGTATCCAAGAAAAAACCTTGGAGAGATTTTGACTTAAATTTTGTACCGCATCCAGTACGAAAGGATATAACACCTTTAAAAGATGATAATGCAATAAAACAAGCAGTAAGAAATTTACTGATAAGTAACTTTTTTGATAGACCATTCCAACCAGAATTGGGTGCTAATTTAAAAGGTCTACTTTTTGAACCGGCAGATTATATTACACGAATTGATATTAAAGATGGAATACATAATGTTTTAACAAGGCATGAACCAAGAATACAGCTGTTAGGAATTAATGTTATCGATTTAGAAGAACAAAATTCATATCAGATTACAGTTGTATTTAGAATAAAAGAATATGATACTGAGGAATCAGTAGAAATAGTATTAAGAAGGTTAAGATAAATGGCAAATAATTTAAATGTAACAGAATTAGATTTTGATGAAATAAAGCAAAATCTTAAAAATTATCTCAAACAACAATCAGAATTTAATGATTACGATTTTGATGGCTCTGGTATGAGTGTACTATTAGATGTTTTATCATATAATACACATTATAATGCCTTAAATGCTCACTATTCTCTTAATGAAGCATTCCTTGATTCAGCACAAATTCGTGGTAATGTAGTCACAAGAGCAAAATTATTAGGATATACTTCAAGGTCCACATTATCTCCAAGAGCCATTGTTAATATTGTAGTACTTGTTTCTAATGCAGATGGACAAGCCACACCTACTCTCACAGTACCTAGAGGAGCAAAGTTAAATACATTATTACCTAGTGATTCATCAGAATTTCAATATGTTGTTTTTGAGGAACAACAGGCAGTTGGAGTTGCTGTTGTTATTGAGAATGTTAATTATGTTCAATATACATTTTCTAATGTAGTAATAGTTGAAGGCACAGTAAGAGAATTAAAATATAGAGTTGATAACGATATAGAAAATCAAAAATTTCAATTATCAGATTTTAATTCCGATACCTCAACATTAAAAGTAAGAGTACAAACAAACGAAGAGGAAGAAGCATTTGATATCTTTACACCATTCGAATCATTAAGGAATGTTAATTCAGCAAGTAAAGTTTATTATTTACAAGAAAATTCCTCTGGTTATTACGAAATATATTTCGGCGATGGTGTTACAGGATTTAAGCCATCAAATAATAATATTGTAACAGTTGATTATATTATAACTGAAGGTAGAGAATCCAATGGTGCTAATACCTTTTCCATGGTAGATAACATTGGAGGTTTTTCAAATATAACAGTCACTACTGTTACGGCTTCAGTAGGTGGTGCAGACCAAGAAACACTTGAATCAATAAGATTTAATGCACCGTTAACATTTACAACACAAAACAGAGCTGTAACATCAGAGGATTATGCAGCAATTATTAAAAAGGAATTTAGTAATATTGATTCCATATCAACATGGGGTGGAGAAGATAATGACCCACCAGAATATGGAAAGGTTTATGTTGCAGTAAAACCTTTACTTTCAGCATCACTTACTGAATCAGAAAAAAATGATATCACTGGTTCGATATTAAAAGGTAAAAATGTTGTTTCAATAACACCAGAGATTGTTGACCCTAATTTTACAAATTTGGAATTAGATGTAAACTTTAAATATAATCCAAACCTAACAGACAGAAGTGCTGTTGAATTGGATTCATTAGTAAGAGATACAGTATCAGATTATAATTTTAATAACCTAAATAAATTTGATGGTGTATTTAGACATTCGCAATTAACAAGAGCAATAGATAATTCTGACCCATCAATATTAAATACAATCGTAAGACCAAGAATGTTTCAAAATATTACTCCGACACAGGACTCAAATGGAAATATGGAATTACAAAATTTTACCTTAACATTTGTAGCTCCAATTTATACATCAAGTGGTTCGATTACATATACATTAAATTCATCTGCATTTGGATTGGCCACTGACCCTACAGGTGAATATTATTTTGGTGATATCGTAATAGCTGGTTCAGAAAATAGAAAAGTAATTATTTATAAAGTCGTAAACAATCAAAACATTATTGTTAATAATGATGCAGGATTAATTGAACCTAATATAGGAAAAGTTACATTACATAGTTTTAGACCTAATAATACAAATCAAATTAAAATAACAGTAATACCAAATACATTAGATTTAGCACCCAAAAGAGACCAATTGATTTCAATAGATACTAATTTCTTAAACATAACACCGGAAATTGATACCATTGCTGTTGCTGGTTCTTCTGGTTCTATTAATTATACCAATACATCAAGATTTAAATAATGGCACATAAAACATCATTATCACCAGGCGTAGTAGAGATTGATAAATCCACATTACATGATACAAAGGAAGATCTTAGGATTGACCAATTAATACCTGAGGATATACTTACAGATAAAACTCGTTTATCAAACTTCTTAAATGCTTATTATGCGTTTATGAATATGGACGAATTTATATATCAGGAAACAGAAACATTTAATGATATTGTTTTAGATGGTCTTGCAAGATTTAGAATACCAGACCCTGATAATGAAAATGATAAATTTTTTACTGATGAAACTGGTGCTTCTTCAACTTTAATTTTAACATCACCAACCGGAATTGCTCCTGCCGAATTTACCTTTGATGCCTCTAGTAATGAAATAGTAGATGTAGGCAAAGTAGATGAAGTTACAATGACAAATACTGGTAGTGGTTATACAACTGCTACCATAGCCTTTTCAGCTCCTCCAGGAAACGGAATTACAGCAACAGGTACTGCAGTAATTACAGATGAGTCAATTACAAGTATTACAATTACAAATCCAGGTAATGGATATACTTCACCTCCTTCAATTACTATTACCGGCAATGGTAATAGTGCACAAGCAGAAGCAACAATTGCCTCAAATAATAGGTTAAAATTATCCAATTTTCAAATTAATGCCTTACCTATAGGAACTTTAATTCAATATAGCCAAGGCGATGGTACACCAATTGGTGGATTAACAAATAATAATCTATATTATGTTGTATCACAAACCAATGATGCAGTTCAATTATCAAATAGTCTAGGCGGAACACCAATTACACTTACAGCACCAGGTACAGGAACTTTACATAAATTTAGAGGTACCGCACCAACAATGGAAATACCTTTAAATTCGGTTAATGTTGCCGTAACAAATGGTAATGAATTGCCGGGAACACTAGCTCAATCAACATCTGAAATAGGTAAAACCTTTACTGTAAATGGGTTAAGTTCATTTAATAATTATACTGCAAAATTAACGACAATAACTAAATATTGGGTAGGTCCTGGTCCATCGTGGGTAATGAATAATATTGAAACTGCAATGGACATTGATAAAAATGAGCTTAATTATTTAGAACTCATGCAAAGAGAAATTGCAGCTGCGGTACCAAGAGATGTTACAGTTAATAAAAGAAACCTTTATAAAAGAATTATTGATTTTTATAAATTAAGAGGTAGTTCAGACTCCATTGAAATATTTTTTAGATTATTATTTAACGATAGCGTAACTGTTGAATTTCCATTTGATAAAACATTAGTACCTTCATCAGGTAAATGGGACCAACCAGAAGATATATCTGCAATTTTATCTAGTGCAGTAAATAATACTTCAACTTTAATACTAAAAGAAGAAAATAATGCAATAGGATTATCATCTAAATTAGTAGTAGATTCAATTTATAATAAGGTTGATGATATAAGAGTTACAGGTAACACTCCTGTTATAGATGGTAATGGTAATATTACTGGAACCCAAATTACCATTTCTAGGCCTGCACCAACATTATTTGATGCCTCTGAAACATCAATTGTTGATACAACGAATAATTCAATTAAACTTTCAAGTGATGAAATTACAAAATATCCTGTAGGTACGAAATTAACATATAAAATACCTACTGGTGGAACAGTTATTACAGGTTTAACAGATGATACTGATTACTTTGTTGTTGCAATAACAAGTAATAGTATTAAATTATCAACGGCTGAAGGTGGTTCTGTAATTAATTTAACAGGACTTGGTGGAGAAGCTAAACACGAATTAGTTCGTTATATAAAACTAGATGCTAATACAAATCTTACATTTGTGCCTAGAGGAACATATTTGGACCATAAAGGTTTTGTTTCATATGATATTAAATTACATGATAGTTTAAGATACCAAAGATTTAGTTACCTAATTAAAACAGGTAAAAACTTGTCTGATTGGGAATATACATATGATAAATTAGTACATCCAGCTGGGTTTGTATATTTTGCAGAAATATTAATTTTCCTAGAACTTGTTGATGATACACTAACTGCATTATTAAATAGAGCATCTATGCCATTTAACCAACCTGGTGTTATTGGACCAGAGGATATTCCACTTCTTGTGCAAATGTTTGCCCCTCAGTTTTTACCTAATACAAATGCAAAAATACATAAATCAGCAACACTTTCACTATCATTAAAAAATGGTGAAATAACTGGATTTAATATTACAGATGGTGGAAGTGGTTATACTGCTGCGCCGACAATTTCAACTGCTGATGCTAATGATGTATTATTTACTCCTGCTACTTTAACTACAGCAATAACAAATGGTAGTTTAACTGGTATTACAATAGTAGATGGCGGTAAAGGCTATAATTCACCTACGGGTTTAGTTTCAGCACCAACAAGAATTGTTTTTGATGGCTCCAGTTTTGGTTTTGGTAACATAGTACATAATGATACGATTACTTTAACTGCGGCACAAGTATCATCATTACAAACAGGAGATATAGTTACATATGATTCTGGTGGTTTATTATCAGTTGGTGGTCTTACCAATGGCGACTCATATACAATTTTAGATACACCTTCATCTACAACTATAAGACTAGAGGACCCAAATAATCCAGGTAGTTCAATTACATTTGGCAATGCTGGTGGTGGTACAAATCACGGATTTACTGGAGAAACAGCAACAGTAACATTCACAAAAACAGATGGTAGATTAGAATCTATTTCAGTTGTGGAACCAGGATTTGGCTATACATCAACACCCGCAATTACATTTGCCGGTGTTGAACAATCACTAGGAAGCGGTACTGCTCCAGTTGCCTCTATTGCACTTGACTCTTTAGGCAGATTAGATAGAGATAATATTACAATAACCAGCGAAGGTTCAGGTTGGTCATCTCTTTTTGGAACAGTAGCAGCCAATCCAAATAATGGAACAGTCGCCACTGTATCAACTGTAGGTTTAGCAGATAAAAGATATAAAAGGACACCAACAATAGTATTTTCAGAACCTACTGCAGTAGATTCATCTGGTGAATTATTACCTACTAATGTTACAGCATCTGCTAAATTTTTGTTGGAGTCAACATCTATATCACACATAGAACTTACAGCACAAGGAAAAAATTACGCTGTAGCTCCTAGGTTGTTTTTTGACCAACCATTTTATACCTATACAGCATCCCCTATTTTTACAGAAGGATTTGAAAGTGCTACAGTTGCCTCAAATTTTGATTATAATACTTGGAATATTCATGCCAATGATGGCGGTAATAATAATGGGACACATACATCCTCAATAGAAACAACTGAAGTTGATACTGGTGCAAAATCATTAAAAATCCAAACAAGTGCACTTGATACAAATCCAACTGGAACACTTGGCGGTGTTGGTTATCAGCTACAATTAGGTAATCCTGATTTTACTGAAAGACTGGTAAACAATACAGTAAGGGTAAAATGTAGAGCAAAAGCTGATTCATCAAATGGTGCAACATTCTTTGAAATGGGTTATTCAACAAGTCAATATGGTAATTCAGGTTGGCAAAGAAATAATTTAACTACGGATTGGGCTGATTATGAATTTGAATATGATATATCAACAAAAATTCCAACCAATGATGATTATGTAGCATTCCAGGGTGATGGTAATAATGGAATAGTTTATATTGATAATGTTTCAATTGAAATGAAATATGATTATCCAAGGACAATTACAGAAGTAGATAATGGAAAGGTAATAAGTATTAGGTTATTACATTCTGGTTCTGGTTATAGAGAAAACCCTACAATTACATTTAATACAAGTGGGGGAACAGGAGCCGGTGCTCAAGCGTTTGCTTATCTAACTCCTAGTGAAATTAATGGTGTTAGTATAATAAATCCCGGTAATGGATATGCCTTCGACCCATCAATAAGATTAGGTATTGCTGTACAAAATGAACAAAGAGTTGCAGAAACACCAGAAGTATTAGACATTCAATGTAATCACAATAATGTAAAACCTCTAATTGGTACCACAATAAATCCAAAACAAAGTTCTGGTTCATTAAGAGGATATACATTATATGATAATCAAAGATTTGATGAGGCGAAGGATACATTAGATGCATCATCTAATCCGGATTTAACAATCACTGAACAAACACCAGTGGCGGATAAAATAGTTGCAGAACATAGAGTTCGAACTAAAAATCCTAATTTTAGAACCATAATAAATAATGGTTATATACAAAGGAAAGGTACTGAGAACTTCTTTACGAGCTCAAGGCTTTATAATACTAACCAAACAATTGAGTTTTTAGGTAACAATACATTGGAAACTATAGACTCAACCGTTATAAATAAATATAACACAAGTGCAAATGTGCACATAGAATAGCAGGAAAATAATATGGCAGCAATAGTAACATCAAATTTTAGAGTTTTAAACGCTAATAATTTCAAGGAAGATGTGGCAAACAGTAGTGTATATGTCGCTATTGGTAAATCAGATGTATGGTCTTTAACGACATCTGATACTACTGATACAACTCCATTTACACCAAATGACCACCTTGATGATTTAGGCGAAGCAAGAGAAAATCTTATAGGCATGAAGAAAATCGCTTCAAGTGACCTTTCTCATGTTGTAGATAGATATACTTGGACATCAAATACAGTATATGACGAGTGGGATTCAAATGACCCTAGCATCTTTGATAAAAAATTCTATGTCATTACATCAGAATTTAAGGTATATAAATGTATTAAAGCTCCAATTAATGTAGGTTCCACAATACAACCTACTCACACACTAACAAATCCTCAATTGGAATCAGATGGATATACATGGAAATATATGTTTACGGTGGCTGTTGCTGACGCCGAAAAATTCTTAACGAATAGCTATATGCCTGTTAAAACAGTATCATTAGGTTCAGAGGGAGTAGTTGCAGCCGATTCAGCAGCTACAACAGTTGTACTTACAGATTCAAATCCTGATATTACTGCCGGTATGGCAATTAATAGTGGTTCAATAACAGTAAATGCAGTTAATGGTAATACCCTCACAACATCAGGTAATATTACTGTAAGTGCAGATGATATTTTAACATTTGCCTTTGCGTCAGATGCAGCTGCAGAAGCTTCATTAACTGAGGCTGATTTTGCTCAATACTTAAACCAAAAAGCTTCAAGAGATTCTACTACTGCAGGTGGTATAGAAAGATTTGAAATAACTGCTGCCGGTTCAGGATATACAGATGGAACTCACACATTTGCAAGTGGTTCATCAGGCCCTCGTTTTGTAACAATTACTGGCGATGGTACAGGTGCTGAAGCTACAGCAACAGTATCAGGTGGTGTTGTAACAGCAATTAATATTACAAATAAAGGAACAAATTATACAGTGGCTGATGTTGTTATTGCGGGCCAAGGCGGTGCAGATGCTACTGCAAGAGCAGTATTGGCACCAAAGGGTGGTCATGGTGTTGACCCAAGAGCAGAATTGGGTGGATTCTTTTTATCATTAAATGTACAATTAGTTGGTGCAACAGATGTGGATTTAACCACAGGTAATGATTTCAGACAAATTACACTAATTAAAGAACCAAGATTATATAATGCGGTTCCTTTGGCTGGGGCAATTTCATCTGCAGATACACTTAAGGCACTTAATTATTTAGATCTTACGGCTAGTGGTAATTCATTCCCGGCCTTTGTAGTTGATGAATTAATTGTTGGTCAAACATCTACTGCACAAGCATATGTTGTAGAAATTGATGCTGATGAGGGTTACCTTTATTATCATCAGAACTCTAAAACTGGTTATACACCTTTTCAACATGACGAGGTTATCCAAGGGCAAACATCTCAAGTATCAGGTACAATTGAATCATCTAGTAATAATGGGTTGAGAAATCCGGAAGTTGATAGAGCAAGTGGACAAATATTATTTTTAGAAAATAGAGACCCAATTAATAGAACAACAACACAGATTGAAGATATTAAAGTTATATTAGAATTCTAATATAAATAATATTAGGAAAAGAGATTTATGGCAACAACAGTAGTAAAAAATTATAACATAGCACCTTATTATGATGACTTTGCAGAAGCAAAAAATTATCATAGAATATTATTTAAACCTGGGTATTCAGTCCAGGCTCGTGAATTAACACAGTTACAAACTGCACTTCAAGCACAGATTGACCGACACGGCCAATTTGCATTTAAAGATGGTTCAAGAGTTATAAATGGTAAGGCTACATTAAATGTTAATTATGACTTTATAAAAATAGAATCTGATTTTACTCACTCAACACAAGGTGCATTAAATACAGATAATTATCTATCAGATTTTGTTGGTACAAAAATTACTGGTACTGCAAATACAACAAATCAAGTTGTTGCAGAAGTTAAGGCTGTTATTGCCTCAGAAAATACAGACCCTAATACACTTTATATTGAATATTTAGAATCAGGTGGACCAAATAGGACAGTACAAAAATTTGTTGCTGGAGAAGAATTTGTTTCAGACGCATCTACAGCTGCTTACGGTATGGTTGGTGGTGGTTCCAATGTTGACGGAAGTAACACTGCCTCATCAATTACCAACCCAGTAGGTTTAGGTTCAGTAGTATCGATCGAAGAAGGTGTTTATTTTATTGCTGGTTCATTTGTATTTGTACCGGCCGGGTCATTAATATTAGATAAATATACAAACACTCCAAATTATATTGTTGGTTTAAAAATTACAGAATCAACTATTACATCAGATGCTGATAATACTCTTGTTGATAATGCACAAGGTACACCAAACTTCTCAGCACCAGGCGCGGATAGATATAAAATATCTACAGAGCTTGTAAAACAACCATTGGACCTTGCAAATCGTACTGAAGATAGTATGATTACATTAATTACCATTGAAAATGGTAAATCAAGTACTGATAAAACAGATAAAAATTTAGATACAGAATTAACAAAAAGATTGGCAAAAAGAACATCTGAGGAATCAGGTGATTATTCATTAAATCCATATCAATTAAATGTTCGTGAGCACTTAGATGATGAAGCTGGTAATAATGGTTATTTAACATCTGCCAATGGCGGTGATGCTGATAAATTAGCAATTGGTATTGAACCAAATGTTGCTTATGTAAAAGGATTCAGAGTAGAAAATGCCTTAACAAAATATGTTGAGGTTGATAAACCAAGAAGTACAACAGATGATATAAGATTTATTGGAGTAGAGCCTAATACAATAAGAGTAGGTAATTACATTAAATTAAAAACCACTGGTCCTGCTCCATTAGGAATGCCAGATATTAATACATATGACACATTAGATTTAAAAAGTGCAACTGCTGGTGGAGGTTCAACTCTTGGTACATGTAGAGCAAGAGGATTGGATTTTGTAGCTGGTGAATATAGATTGTATATTTTTGATGTTGTAATGAGTGGAAGTAATAATTTTAGTTCCGTAGTGAGTCTTGAATGGAATGATGGTGGAACAATAAAATTTAGAGCTGATTTAGATGGTACAGAAACATTTGATGGTAGTTTTAATACATTAGTTTATAAATTGCCTTATACAGCCGTTCAAACCTTAAGAAGGCCAGCACCAAATGCAGGTTCTACAACAGCCTCGTATACAACAAAACAACTTTTTGAAACAAATGCTGGTTCCACCACATTTACCATTAGCGGAAATGGTACCTTTGCAAATCAGGATATTGTTGCAGCGATAGTACCAACAAGTGGTGATGCAACTTCAGCAACAATTGATAATTCATTTACTGGAACTATTAATGGTGCAAGTATTTCATTTACAAATGTAGGTGGAGCAACACCATCTGGTTCAGAAAAAATAATTTTTATTGCTGATGTTCAAAAAAGTGCATTAACCGAAAAAGGAAAACTTTTACAAACGAATGGTTCAGTTACAAGTCAGACATTAACTACTGTTGATAATACAACCAATGCCGTATCACTTGGAAAGGCTGATATTTACAAAGTTAAAACAATTACTGATGCAAATGGTGCTGATGTTAAAAGCAAATTTTATTTTGACAATGGTCAAAGAGATAATTATTATGGATTAGGAAAGGTGGTTTTAAAACCAGGACAATCTAACCCTGGTGCAATTAATGTTACATTTGATTATTTTACACATCAGGCTGGTGATTATTTCTCAGTTGATTCATATACTAATCAGGTTAATTATGATAGTATACCATCGTTCCGTGGTATTAATGGCTTTCATCAATTAAGAGATTGTTTAGATTTTAGGCCAAGAATAAATGATGCTGGTACAGGTTTTGATGGAGGTACAGCACAAACATCAGATATTCCAGCTGATAGTACATTATTTACATCAGACATTACTCATTTTTTACCAAGAATAGATAAGCTTGTAGTAACAAGAACTGGCGAATTTAAAACCATTCAAGGTGTTCCGTCAGAAAGTCCAGTATCACCAGAGGTACCAGATGATGCAATGGGAATATATGATTTAAGATTAAGACCATATATATTTAAAACCTCAGATGTAAAACCTGTTATTGTTGAAAATAAAAGATATACAATGCGTGATATTGGTAATATTGAAAAACGTGTTAAAAATTTAGAATATTATACATCACTTTCATTATTGGAACAGAGTGCTGCAAGTACACAAATTATGGATGGCAGTACAGAAAGGTTAAAAAATGGTTTCATAGTAGATAGCTTTAAGGGTCACAGTATTGGAGATAGTGGTAATGTAGATTATTCTGCCGCGGTTGATAGAGCTAGAGGACACTTAAGACCTAAATTTGATGAAAGAAATGTTAATTTAATTAGAAAGGCTGGTGAGGCAAATGGCACAAGTAGTAAAGCCTTAAAAAGTAAATCAATTGTAACATTACCATTTAGTGAAACAAATTATGTTAATCAACCATATTCATCTAATTTTTCAAATGTTAATCCATACGCAGTATTTAGTTGGGCCGGAACAATTGAACTTTCACCAGATACAGATGAGTGGAAGGAAGTAGATATTAGACCACCAGTCATTGTCGATGATTCATCACAGTATGAACAATTTAAGAAAATGGCCGAAGAAGAAGGAATTCTTGGAACAGTTTGGAATGAATGGGAAACAAACTGGGTGGGTGTTGAAGAACAAGTAGAGACACAATTTGTAGATGTAGATGATTGGGTAACAGATATAGATGATGAAGATGACGGTAATGGTCAAGGTGTAGCACAGATAACTACTACTACTACAATTACCACAACATCACAACAATCAAGAACAGGTATTAATACTGATTTAACATTTGATACTATTACCAAATCTGATGGTCTAAAGGTTGTTGAAATTAATTTTATACCATTTATTAGGTCAAGAGAAATACACTTTAAGGCTCAATTATTAAAGCCAAATACACAGGTTTATGCTTTCTTTGATGGTGCCAATGTATCAAATTTTGTAAGAGAAGATACATTTGTAGAGTTTACAGACCAAACAAATATTGATACATTTGAGGGTGTAACATCACACCCTGATACTCAAGGTGCACTTATTACTGATGCATCTGGTGTGGTTGAAGGTTCGTTTATTATACCAAGAAATGATGCATTAAAATTTGCAACAGGTACAAGAGAATTTAGACTTACAGATAGTTCTACTAATGATAAAAATGCTGAAACAACATATGCAGAAAGTCAATATTTTGCACAAGGTATGTTGGAAAGTTTAGAAGAAAAAATAGTTTCAACAAAGGTACCAAGATTAGTAACATCTGAAATAAGAGAAGATAGAGTTGTTGTTGATACAGAAGTGTCGGAAACAACTGAATGGGTTGACCCAGTTGCAGAAACATTCCTTGTAGATAAAGCAGGTGGTATTTTTATTAATTCAGTTGATTTATATTTCAGAAGAGCAGATGCAAAAATTCCAGTAAGAGTTACAATTAGAACAACTAAAAATGGTTATCCAACTCAAAGAATAGTACCAGGTGCTGATAAGATTTTATATCCAGAGACTACTTCACCAGCAGGAGAAGTAATTTATTTACCATCAGATTCAAATGCAAATAATGGATTTGGTAATGCGGATAGGGCAACTAACTTTGCCTTTGATTATCCAGTTTATCTTTCACAAGATACTGAATATGCAATTGTTATTACTTCAATGTGTGATAATTATGAGGTATATGTTGCTGAAATGGGTGGACAGGATTTAACTAATGTAACAGAAAGAATTGTTAAACAACCATACGGTGGTGTGTTCTTTAGTTCAGCTAATGCTTCAACATGGACAGCAGAACAATCTAAGGATTTAAAATTCAAATTAAATAGATGTTCATTTAGTACATCAGACCATGATATTAATTTTACAAATGATGTATTACCTAAAAAGAAATTGGAAGCAAATCCATTCTTCTTTACAAATGGTAGTGGAAATGTAGTTGTATCACATAAAAATCATGGTATGTATAGTACCTCTGCAAATGTAACAATTTCTGATGTGGCATCAGGAACATATAATGGAATTGCACATACAGCTCTAAATGGTAACCATAATATTACTGCATTTACTCATGATACATATACAATTGCTGTGGGTACAAATGCAAGTGGAGATGGTTATGCTGGTGGAACAGGAGCAAAAGCTACTGAAAATAGACATATTGATGTGATGTTCCCTGTCGTACAAAATTTACAGGTACCAGGAACATCAATTAAATTCTATGCATCAGGAACTACAGGAAAAAGTTTAGATGGTGTAGAAACACCATATACTGCTGTACCAGAATATGAAATATTACCAAATAGAAACATTTATTATAATGTACCACAATTAATTTGTTCTGCAATAGATGAAGCAGAAGAAGTTTCTGGTGGTGGTAAATCATTTAATTTAAGAGCAACTTTATCCACAACTGACGAAGCATTATCACCAGTAATTGATATGAGTAGATTATCACTACATACAATTCAAAATATAATAAATTCTGATAGTGCAGTTACAGCAGAAGAGGTTGTATCTGGTGGTCCAGAAATTTCTAAATATATAACAAAGAAAATTGATTTAAATGAACAAGCAGATGTAGCAACTGTATTCATGAGTATATTAAAACCAGGTAATGCATCAATAAATTTATATTATAGATTTACAACTGGTGATGAGGATTTATCAACAATAGCTTGGGATTATGCAGCACCAAGTGGTACTATACCAACAAGCTCTACAAGGTTTAGTGAAGTACGATGGGATATTAATCCAACAGATTTAATTGGTTCAATACAATTTAAGATTGTAATGAAATCTACTATTACATCACAACCACCAATTATAAAAGATTTTAGAGCAATTTGTTCAACATAGGTAAAATATGGCAAAGAAAAAAGTAAAAGATTTTCCTGATTTAGAAAAGGATACCTCTAGTGGAGCTGTTATAAATACTAATGGCAATGCATTTGCTGCAAGGCGAAAGCAAATAAAACTGGATAAGGAAAAAGATTCTAAAATTGCACAACTTGAAAAAGATGTTGCAGAACTTAAAAAACTAGTAAAAGGGTTGAGTAAAAAATAATGGCAAATAAAGAAACAAGAGTATATAAATCCGATACATTAGAACAATTTAGGCAAAAGTCTAACGATGTTTCATTACATTTAGGTGATAACGAACAGTTAAATAGTAACCTTTCTGATAAAACATATAATTATGTAGATGTATCTGCAGGTGATTTTATATTTAAAGATACTGATGATGATTCTAAGAGTGTAAGGTTTGAAGTAAAACCAGAAGAGTCTTTGGACAATACTGCCGGTTATATTATTCTTGTTGATTCACCAACAATAGGTACATATTTTGCTAATGGTAATACAATATCACAATCAGGTGGATATAGTGCTACAATTGAATCGATTGTTGGTACTGAAAAAATATTAGTTAAAAATTCATCTGGTACATTTAATGCAGCACAAGATTTAACAGCAACTGATATTGGTGATTCAAATAATACTTCAACTATTGCAAATGCAAATGTAGTCAGAGTAGAAGCTGAATCCTTTAATATTGGTGTAGTAAGAGTTTATAAAAATGGAACAGAACTTCCTCAAAATTTATTAGAAGGTGGATTCCATGTACCTAATTATGTTGCATCTATTGCACTTTCTAATAGCCCAGATGTTTCAGAATTTACAGAAGGTTCATATGTATATCAAAATGGTTCACAATTAACAACAGAATCAGCAGTAACAAGTAATTCAAACTGGTATGGTAAAATATTAAAAGCAACATCAACGGAATTATTACTTAAAATTTCACAAGGTGTTAATAGTAATTTTAGTGCTACAGCAAAATTAAGAGTATTGGGTTCATCTGATGAAATTGCAGCAAATGACCATGCTGATATTATAGCTAAAGCAACAAGTTATGGAGTAGCAATTGAATTAAATAACGAAGCATCAGCAAATGATGACATTAAAATATTCTCAATGGATGTTGTTGCTTCTATTAATGAATTACAAGATGATGTTGGTGTTACAGAAAATCTAACAACCACAGCAACAAATCTTACTTCAGCGGTAAATGAAATTGAATCTGTATTTGATGCTTCAACATATGAAATATCAGCTGGTGGTAATTCATTTAGTGTTACCTCTGGTACATTTACATTAGATTCAAATGCTGACATTATATTAGATGCTGATGGTGCAGATGTTATATTAAAAGATGCCGGTTCAGAATATGGTAGACTTACAAATGCAAGTGGCCAATTACAATTAAAATCAAATGGCTCAAATGTCTTTTTAACTGCTAGTAATACGAATGCTACATTTAATAATAATTTAGTTGTTGAAGGAACATTAGATGTTGATGGTAATTTTGAGGTTGGTGCTTCTAAATTTAATGTTGTTGCAACAAGTGGTAATACACAAATTGACGGAACACTCGATGTAGATGGTAATGTTACCTTCGATAGTAATGCAACAGTAGTAGGTAACCTTACAGTCAATGGTACCACAACAGATTTAAATACAAACTTAGAAGTATCAGGTACTGGTGCATTTGCAAGTGCAGTTGGTATTGATGGTAACTTTGATATTAATACAGATAAATTTACTGTGGCAGCATCGTCTGGTAATACAGTAATTGCCGGTACATTGGATATTGGTTCATTGGATACCACAGCACAAGATGTACTTGGTGCAATAAACGAACATGAATCCGATATAGGTCAAAAATCAAGCTTAACTACATCTGCAAAAGGAAATTTAGTTGCTGCAATTAATGAATTGGATTTAAAACAAGGCGGTGCATCATTAACAACTACAGCAACCACATTATCAGGTGCGGTTAATGAATTGGTATCCGAAAAAATAGATTTAGTAAATAGTGGCACACAAACATTAGATACTGATATATCATTTACTGGAAGTGGTAATATATTTACTTTCCAAAGTGGTACTACATTAAGTATTGCATCTGGTGCTTCATTATTAATAGCTGGTAGTGCGGCCGGGGTAAGTACATTTGGTGTTTCATTCCTGGAAGTAGATGGAAACGAAACAGCCAATGGTATGGGTTTACAAGTTGCAAGAGACCATATATCTTCAGCACCTTTACCTTACCCAGCAGTTCAATGGAGAGAATCAAGAGTTACAGCAGGTGACCCAGAAAAGGCATGGCAAGTTGTCGGATTAAATAGTGCAGGTACTGGTTCAGAGACACAAGATTTAGTTACATTTTATAACGCATATCATTTATTTGCAAATAATAACGAAGCAGGCATTCAAGTAAATTGGGATTCAACGAATCAGAATTTTGATGTTAATGTTAACGACCCAACACTTACATTTACAGGTGATGTTACAGGTTCTGGTACAATTACCAATTTAGGTAATACTTCTATTGCACTTACAGTTCAACCAAACTCAGTAGCTTTAGGAACAGATACAACTGGTGCTTATGTTAGAAGAATTATAGGAACATCAAATGAAATAGAAGTAAGTTCAAATGATACTGAAACTGCTTCAGTAACAGTAGGTTTACCAAATAATGTTACTATCTCAAATAATTTAACGGTAAATGGAAACACTACTCTTGGTAATGCTTCAAGTGATACGGTTTCTATTCCTGGTGATTTAACAATTACTGGTGACCTAACAGTTAATGGTACACAAACAATTTTAAATACCTCAACATTAGAAGTTGAAGATACTTTAGTTCTTGCCGGTAATAATTTAAGTTCAGAACCAATTTCAGGTGGATTTGGTTTAGAGGTTGGGCCAATTACAAGTCCAAGTAGTGTTGCTTCTGGCGTTACAGGTGCTCACTCAATCGTATATAACTATTCAACTGACCAATGGGAAGCAGATGGTTCATTAATATTATCTGAAGCAACTCTGGGACAAGCACAAGTTGAAGGAACTGATTTTGGTAGTGGTAAAAATCTTGTTTTTGCTGCAGGTTCAGGATTATCTGAAGCTGTAACTGGATTATCTGGTAGCACATTTACAGTTACATATACAAATATAGATAAAGGTTCATCACAGAATATATTTAAGAATGTAGCTTCAGATTCAGGTACTGCAGTTGCAGATAATAATAATGATACACTTACACTTAATGGTGGAAATGCAATTTCTACATCTGTAAGTGGTGATACAGTAACAATTGCTCACGCCAATACATCAGATTTAAGTGGTGCTACTGGTGGTAATAATAATGGTATCGTAATTGAAGATATTACAGTTGATTCAAATGGTCACGTAACAGGTATAGGAACAAGAGACCTTGATGGTAGATTCTATCAGCAATCACAATTTACAGCTGCAAATACAGCAAGTACACCAGTATTAAGAAATTCCTCTGGTAACTTTAATGCAGGAACAATTACTGCTAGTTTATCTGGTACAGCAACAAATGCAAATAATAT
>Ga0181380_1000218_pt1 | contig 26532 bp, 23 predicted proteins | sample 3SPOviralmetaG_FD_130116 | JGI IMG/M metagenome (GOLD analysis project Ga0181380, IMG submission 130116) | Marine viral communities from the oligotrophic San Pedro Time Series (SPOT) site, San Pedro Channel, CA, USA - 3 SPOT_SRF_2009-08-19 | ecosystem: Environmental > Aquatic > Marine > Strait... | reverse complement strand
GCAGCACCAAGTGGCGTAAAGTCTAATGCACCCAAACCTAAAGGCTGACCTTCACCGCCTACAAATGAAGCTGCCATACTACTTGCTGACTTTTCATTTTCTGCCATGCCAGTTTTTAACAGTATGTTTGCTATAGAGGCTTGATGTGATTCACGTAAAGTTAACTCACGAGGCTGTAACTCTGCACCTTCAGATACTTCTTCAGTCTGAATTTTCTTTAACTCTTTTTCAATACCTTCTCTAGCAGTAGGCTCAACTTCTGCAAGCGGTTTAACAACAACAAAGCCACCGCCCTTCGCCACAACACGGACGTAAGGAGCAATGGCTCTAGGTACTTCTTTAAGAACAAACTCTTGCTCTGCTTGTTTTTTTGGGTCTGTATATTTTTCTACTAAGTCTCTGTCTTCTTCATACAGTATATCTACCAAACGATTTGGTTCTAAACCACGTAAGTATTCTTCACCATAGAAAGCATCTTCATCTGTAAGATACTCTTTAAGCATAGCTTCTTGCTGGTCTTCTATAGACTGTACTTTACCTTCACTATAATCTTCAAAAGATATAGCTTCATCTTCACCAGCTAAACCAAATGCTTTTTCAGTTTCAGTTGGTTCTTTTTCTGGTGATACAGTATAACTTTCTGTTAGAGAACGAATAGCCATTTGTTATTCCTCATATACTTATCCAATCACCAGCAGTATGAATATAGTACTTTATACCATACAGTGTGTCTGGTACACCAATAACTTGTCCTTCTACGCCTGTTCCAGCCTTGTCTATTTCCTGTAACTTTTTGTAAGGCATTACTTTTATATCACCGCCTTGCTCATCTAATTTTTTATTGTATTCTATTGCGGATTTAAGTTGTTCGCCAGATTTACCTTCAGTACTAATTTTTTGACCTGCCTTTGACCCAAAAGTTTTTATAGCATCATTAAAAGATTTTTTTCTTACGGCTACAAAACTAGCACCTTGTGGGTCATTACCATATACAGTTTCAAATTCTCTAATAGCAGCCTGAACCCCACTAAAAAACTGAGGTCTTTTATCATCTTGTAAGGAACTTAACACTGTTCCTAAGTCTGAGTATTCTAAATCTATGTCTAGCATTTGTAAATTATCTCTTAGATAACCATTAAATACTGTAGATGCAGCACCTTTATTTAATAAATCCGCACCTGTTTGTGTACCTTCTAATGATTTTGCACTATCTGTAATCTTCTTATTATTCTTTTTTAGCAACTCAGTAAGTTCAGCTTTCTCTGTTTCATTATCTGTCTCTGCTATCTTCTGACGAATAGAATCATTTTCCATAAGTATTAAAGTCTGATATTCTTCTAAATCTGTAGGTCTATTTGTATTATATACTTGCGCTTCAAGTAAATCTAGTTTAGCCTGTCTTTCTTGACTTCCAAATTCATAGGACAGATTTAAATCTTGCTGTGCTTTTTCTGCATTAATTCCTTCAGATGCAATCTTAGCAACTGTGAGACTTGTATTTGCATCTCTTGCATCAATAGTAGAACGCATGTCTAAATCTATATACTCATTGCGTTTATCTAATTCAGTTGTTCTTGATTCAGTAAACGCAATACTTGCTCTAGTCTGGTCAATTGCTGCTCTTAACTCATCTTCTTTTAAGTCACGTAACTGGTCTTCTGTATATTGTTGAGACAATGTAAGCGCAGTTCTAGCTCTAATGTTTTTTATGTTGGCATCTGATACATCTATATCTTTAAATATATTTGATATTTGAGCATCTACAAGTTCTAAGCCTTTATGTAGCCTACGTAACTCTGCACCTTGTAAATCTACTTTCCCCGGAAATAACGCTCTTGTTTCCTCTTCTTGTGCTGTAGTTAATCCAGTAACAGCATTTATTCTCTTCGTTTCAGCTTGTACTTTTTGTAACTCTAATAAATTTTCTGGTGTTACAAGTTCTGGTGTAAATTGGAATCCTGTATCTGTACCAAATGCTCTACCTGTAAACTCTTCTGGTCGTTCACCACCTGCGGCTTGTCTAGCCGCTTCTAACTGGCTAGTAATATACTCAGTTGGTGCTGGTCCTTTTGCCATTCCAGCTATACCTGCAGATATAGTGCTTACAGATTCACCTAATGGAGTTACAGTAGCAGGTGCAAACATAGCGGCATAGGCTTCTTCTTGTTCTGCAATATCACGTGCCGCAAACTCAGGATTTGTTTGTGAAATAAGTTCTCCTATTACTGCATCTTGATTAAACTGTTTACCTGCTAATGCAGCAGAAGTTGCTTTGGATTGAAGAGATTGCTCAAATTGAGTAGCACCTTCAACACCACCAGCTAACACAGCTTCTATTTGACCATCTGATAAACCATAGTTCTGTAGTTTTCGAGCAGCTTTACCGTAGTCTAACTTAGCAGCAGTACGTGCTTTTCTATTTTCTTTAAGGTCTTGTGCTACTCTACCTGCTTCTGTTTTTACAAGTTCGTTTGTTTCTTCTTCTAATGCTTTTAACCTGCTAGATAAATTAGTTGCTGCACCAGCTAACGCAGATTGTAATCTAAATCCCATAGTTATTCTCCTCTACGTGCCATTAAACCTACAGGCTTTTCATCTACTGCTGGTTGGATTTCTTCATCCTGCTCTTTAAATTCTTTAAACTCTTTTGTGATTTTAGTTCTTGAATCTTTTAATTCTTTCATTGCATCTGCTACAAGTTTAGGGTCAGCTTGCATTCCTTCATCTACATCACCTAATGTGTATTCTATTTCTGCAACTTTAGCCATACCTTCCATAAACTCTACAAGAACAGGACTAATTAATACTCCTACATCTACAGTATGTTTACCTTCCATAACACCAGCAAGAGTTAAAACCTCTGCCAGTGCAGTTAAAGGTATGCCACGCTCTATTACTTCAAGCATACGTACGGCATTATTTGAATCTGATAAACGGGGAATGTAGTACTCAATAGCTTCTTCTATAGTAGGAAACTCTGGTGGTGTTTGCCAAGGTCTTGCCCCTAACTCAGCAGTTAAAGATTGACCCGGAATAGGTGCATCAAAATTTGCAGTAGTTCTAAATGCCATATCATACACTCATGTTTGTTCTAATTTGTTTCATGTATTTTAAAACTCTTGCTGATTCAGAATTTTGATTCTCTTCTTTTTTTGCTTGTCTAGGTGCAAGCAAACCTAAAGAAGACATTGAAGAAGTTTTAGCTTCTTCTTGCTTCATCATTCTATCTAATTGATTTCTCATATTTATAACAGCTAATCTAGCTGGTTGTCTTTCATAACTCATTATTTAAATATCCCACCTAATAAAGTACCCGTCATTGGACTTGTAAACATGTCAGAAATAAACGTACCAATAGCACCACTTTCAGAAGCATCAACTTGTAGATTACCTAAATCTTTACGTACTTTTGCATCTAATTCTGCCATAGCCATTTGTCCTAATCTATCTGCATTATTTTCAGCAGATGTCCATGCCCATTCCATTGTGTCACCATAATACTGCCACAAATTATTATATGCTTCATTAGATATATCAAGCACTGCTTTAGCATTTAATTCATTAGCACGATTAACTGCGGCAGTATCTGCTGTAGCTATTTCTCTACGCCATGTAGCATTACTCTGTGCAATCACTAACTGGTTCTGTGCATTGAACTGGTCACGTTGATTAGCAATCTCCTGATTAAATCTTTCAACTGTATTCACCTGACCTGCATTAAACTGTGCCTGTGCATTAGCCTGTGATGCATTGAACTGGGATGTCTGTGATTGTAGACTTGCAAAGAACTGGTCTGTCTGGTTCTGTGACGTAGCATTAAACTGTCTTGAAGCATTCTCTGCAGCTTGGTCTGTAAACAAAGACTGTACACGAGACTGTGCTTTAAACATTTCTGTCTGCTGTTGATTAGACAGGTTCTGCATATCCATCTGCATAAAGTTCTGTGCATTCTGTACAGATGCTTGTTGTCTATTAGATAAGTTAGCCATATCTAGCTGAGACAATGCCGCAGCTTCTGCCATAACCATTGCTTGTGAGTTAGACAAGTTAGCTAAGTTCATGGTATTAGCAATACGACTGTTTTCAAGAGCAATGTTTTGTTCAGCATTAAAGTTCATATTAGCTACATCAGCTATGCGTCCTGCATTCTGTACTCTAGCTTGGAATGCTTGGTCAAACTCCATACCCATAAACTCTGCACGTTGTTGTGCCGCTAACATATTACGTTGCTGTCTATTAGATAAGTTCTGTGATTCAAACTGTGCTACAGTAGATGCATCAGCTTGTGCTATAGGCAGTGCTGATTCCATTGCAGCTTGTATGATAGCCTGACCAGCTAATGATGAAGCACCAAGACCACGCTTTGCTAACATACCTTGTGCATTTCTCATTGCACCAGCAGCCCAAGCAGGTGTTTTACCACCTTCAAACTGTTGCATTAGTCCTTCTAGTTGACCTTGAACAGTAGCTTGTTGTGTTGGGGTCGCTTGTGCGGCTTGTATCTCTTCAGTAAACTTAGCGGCTTTCTCTGCATCTGCTACACCACTAATGAGTTCACCATCCTGTATCTCACGTTGTACAGGATTATCCATAAGTATAGCATTACCTTGTGCAGCTTCTAAGTCTCCCACAGATGATGTTGCCTGTTGTGCGGCTACTACCTCTGCTCTAGGGTCTACAGTGCCTTGTGCAGCCTGTGTAGCATCTAGTGCTGTCTGTATACCTTCAGCAGATTGTGCCGCTTCCATTTTATTTGCTTGTGTCTCAGCAACCGTATCAGCCTGTGTTACACCTGCAACAGCAGTAGATATACCTGCTCTTGGATCAACCATGCCTGTGTCTGTTTGCAACATTTGCTCATCAGCTACTGGTGTAGTTGCCATTGTTGTTACACCACCTTCAGGTAATGCACCTGTTGACATTCTATCTACAGTGATATCACCTATGTTTGGTGATGGTGGTGTTGTAGGAGTTTCTTCTACTGGTGGTGTTTCAGTGGGTGTAGTTTCAGGTGTGGTTGTACCACCTTCCTGCATCTTGACTACATTTGCTCGTTTCACTGCGCCACCACGTGCCATCTGTATAGCTTGGTTAGTAAACTGTTGCATACGTTGCTGACGCATGGGGTCTTGTGCAATGTAATCTTGGAAGCCTTGCATGTTACCTTGATAGCCCATTGAACGTGCTATTTTTTCCATGCCACTAGGCTTAAATGCTTTGAACATAGCCATGCTTATTTCCTATCTAATGCCTTATCTAACTTATCTTCTAATCTGTGCAATGCTTCCATAACTCTATCCATGTTATCACGTAGTTCACTCTTGGTAGCATAGTCTTCACGAGTTTTGTTTAGTAATATTTGTATTCGTTTAACTTCAGTAAACATTTGACGAAATGCCCAGAATGCTGGTGCTATTACCATTGTTAGTATTATGTTCCAGAATAGCATTGCGTCTATTTCCATTATATTTATCCTATGCTGTAGTAAGAGTACCAGACAATTGGTCGCTAGAAGAACCTGAAGGTAAAGCCCAAACTATAGTAGTGTAACCGTTTGAAGTTGTAGCAGTACCCGATGTTTGAGAAGAGTACCTAGAATTTTTAATACGCACTATAACAGTTCCTGAACCACCTTTACCGGGATTAGCTGTATAATTTGCATTGGTAAATTCATTAGCACCACCACCGCCACCATCTCCAGTACCCGGTTCACCATTTCGTGCGTTTGACTTTTGTTGATTACCGCTACTGTTTTCATATGTATAACCCCCACGTCCAGACAACTTTTCTATAGAACCACTGTTTGTAACTTCTGCACCACCCAGAACTAATGCAAAATCCCACCAATTAGTAATAAGAATATTATCGTCACTAGCTATTCCCGGACCACCACCATTACCATATCCAACAGAAGTTCCTGATAAAGAACTAACAAAACCTTTACCACCTGCATATCCTCTATCTTTAGCATATCTTCCAGTAGTACCAGCTTCCAATGCTCCACCACCTCCACCTCCTGAAGCGATAGTATCATTTGTTATTTCTAACGGTATATCAAAGTTTGCCATACCGCTTCTACCAGCTTTTCCTAGACCAGAAATAGGTTCTTGATTTGGTGTATAAAAATTATTGCCAACCCCACCATCACTAATGCCAAAGTTAGGATAGTTATTATTTCTACCTGCTCCACCACCACCAGATGCACCATCTCTGGCTTTTCCGTCACCTATACCTGTTTCACTTTGTATGTATGCTGAAGCAGAACCAGAAGTAGGGTCAGAACTTCCTTGACCTCCACCAAATGCTTTTAAAGTACTATTTACTATTCCAGTAATAGTAGATTCTTGACCGTTATAACGAGTAGTATGACCACCACCATTACCTGCTCTAACATTATGAGAATGGTTTCTTCGTAGCTTGTGGTTTCTTCGGTATCGCACTCCACCAGCACCACCACCGCCACCACCAACTCCTTGGTTATTAGCTATGTATCCAGCTGCACCGCCTCTACCGCCACCACCTACAACTAATACTTCTGCAGTAAATGCCATAGCCTGAAAACCACCTACGGATTGTGATGATGCGCTACCTGTTGAACCTACAATTGGCATTATGCGAAATCCACTATGTTAGCAAATATTGTAAATGTTGCATCTGCTGTTTTAATAATTGTGTATGTATAACTATCTATTGAACTAGCGTTACCTGCTGTTGGTGCTGTACCTAAAGCCCATTTAGGTGTGACACTAGAACCATCTACTTGTACAGCAGAGTTATAGTAAGCTGTTGCACCATTCGTTACAAGAAAAGCAGCAGTAATAGATTCACCTACATTCATAGAAGCGTTTAAGGTATTGCTTCCATCGCCCCTAAAGTTAACCGTAAAATTAGCTGACGCATCTGTGGTATAGTATAACACATTTTGTGTCAGTAAGTCAAATGAAATCGTACCAGTAGCTGCAGTAGCACTTACTGTAACATCTTCTCTTGCACCTTTAAATACAGGATTACTTAGTAGATTACCATTTAAATCTGTTTCTTTTGTAATAGAAACTTTACCTGTACCATCAGGAGATAGAGTAATGTCTCCATTAGAAGCACTAACTATAGAGTTTCCATTAACATCTAAATCCCCACCTAATTGTGGAGTAGTGTCCTCAGAAACATTTTCTAATTCATTACCTGTAGCTTGGGTTATTGTAGCAAAAGCTAACTGACCTGCGCCATCTGTTTTTAAAAATTGTCCTGTAGTACCATCGGCTTGAGGATAAGACAAACCGTTTACATCACCAGTTAAATCCCCTGTTACATCACCTGTTACATTTCCTGTTAAATTGCCAGTAACATTCCCAGTTAAATTACCAGTAACATCTCCTGTCACATCCCCTGTTATATTGCCAGTTACATTCCCAGTTACATCTCCAGTTAGATTTCCAGTGACATTACCCGTCACGTTACCAGTTACATCTCCAGTTAAATCACCTGTCACATTACCAGTTACGTTACCAGTAAGAGGTCCGACTAAACTAGTTCCTGTAATAGTAGTACCTGTTATTGCTACAGCAGAGTTTGCTCCAATAATAGTACCATCAATAGCACCACCGTCTATATCAACTTTACTAATGTCAACTTCACCAGTTCCATTTGGTGTTAAAGCAATGTTACCATCTGTATCTGTTGATATAATAGTGTTGCCATCAATATTAATATTGTCAACGTCTAAGTCACCTGTTATATTAAATGCTCCTGTTGCATTCATTGTAGGAGCAGTTAATTCTAAAGTAGTATCAGCATCAATATCTAATTGACCATCAGCACTAGAATTAATAAATAATCCAGCATCTCTAAATTCTATTTTGCTAGTTGAATTAACTCTAACGGTTTCACCTAAACCATCTATGTAAGCAAGACCGTCAATATACAAATCTTTAAACTGTACAGAGGAACTTCCTAAATCAACTGTGTTAGTTGTACTGCCTTTTAGTATTCCTGTGTCTGCAACTAAATTACCTGCTGGACCTAGCGTTAATACTCGCCCACCATTACCTGCTGTACCATCATGTGCGTGTCCTGTACTTGCTAAAAAAGCATTTTCAATAGCATTATATTCAGAATTTAAATCACTGGCATTAATAACGCTTCCTGTTGCTATATTGTCTTGTACGTTAACGTCATCTCTTACGTAACCTGCCATTGTATATTACCTTCTATCGTTCGTTGTATATTCAATTGTTACTGCGTCTAATGTAAATGGTGGTATATTATCATTAGAATCTACTTGCAATGCTGCAGTAAATCCTGAACCTATTAATTGAGTTTCAAAAGTATTTTCAAGAGATGCATCACTGTATGTAGCTGTTCCAAATTTAGAAGTTATACTTCCGTAAGTAAATAAATCATCTGTTATATTTGAAAATGCAATAGTATTCGGCTGAATTAAACCTGTATTTTGCCTATCAAAATCTAACTTTAATGAAACATCTGCTTGTACACTACCTGTCGGGTCTGTGTATAAAAATAATTTGTAAAATGTTTTTCTAACTCGTGGGTCTTGAAAAGCAATATAAGGTGTTCTAAATGATGATACTATATTACTACCATCAAACTGTCTTCCTCTTTCTAATCTGTACACATAGCCATCGTTATTTGCAAAGTATATAAATTCTTCACTGCCATCATATTCACTGTAAGTAACATGGGCTTTTATACCACGTGTTTCTGCCCATGCCATTTGAGAACCTTCTAGTAACTGCGTTCCCAATACACCCAGAGCAGATTCATTAGATATGTTTTCATCAAAACCAAATATTCTATACTGACTTTTTTCTCTAATTACTAAACTTGAAAAACTATTTGAGTTATTTACTACGTTTGTTATTTCAGACTGTATAGATTTTGATACAACCGATAAACCAAAGTCTCCAATTTTTTCTGTAGCACCAAGAAGTCTTAGTCCATCTGGACCTAGAAACATAATGTCTCCACCTACTTCTTGTGCTGTATCAGTTTTAATAGCACCTAAATCATCCGATATGGGCTGTAACACAAAATCAGAAAAACTATTTCCTACTAATCTTTTTATGCTATCTTGTGTGAAAATAATTAACTGTTCTCTAAAAACAATTAAGTCTGTTATTACACCGCCAACATCTATGTCACCAGCACCTTCAGCTAAATTAAATAAAGAAGAAACTCCTGAATCTTTTTGTTGTGAATCTAAATCTGCATAACCTTCTGTGTATACAAGTTTTGTTCCATTTGCTATAAATATAGCATTTTTAAATACTGCTACAAAGTCTGCACCTTCAACTGCACTAGGTGCTTTAGTTAAAGATGTAAAGGTAGAATTGTCATAAGTAAAAGGTTTGTTTAAACCGTCTACTACTATAAACTTTTCATTACCGTCAAAATTATACTTCGCAAATCTTACTTTACCTGTACCGCCTAAAGATGTTGATACAGATGTCCAACCACTACCTGCTGACTTATATAATGTTGTACCCCTTGCAGCATATATATTTGTTTTATATCTTAAAAGACCTCTAATTACTCCGCTACCAGATAATTGATTGTCATCAGCTTTAATAAAACCTGCTAGTCTCCTGTATCCACCTTCAACTGATGGTTCATAGTTTTGCAATATAGTAGCAGAACCGGGTGCATTAAGACCTTGCTGTAAAGGACTTAGGTTAGTTACTAACCCACCACGAAACTCTATAGGAAATGTTTGCCAAGCGTCTGCCATATTTATATCTCACTAATAATATAGTTATACATATATATTTCTTTTTGTCAAGACTTTAAATTACAGAACTGCTATTAGATGGTCTTATAATCATACTAGAACGTACATAGTCATATCTATTAACTAGTAAAGAACGCATACTTTTTAAGCCATCATCAAATCTTTCCTTGGCTACTAAAGCATCTTGAGTATTGCCTCTAAATAAATAGGCATGATGCATTGCTCCATCCACTATAACATGTTTAAATCTTTCAGGTATTTCAGGAACATCATCATAGTTTTCCATATCTACTGGTATACGATAGTATTCATATACTACTGTATAGTCTTCATTAGGTGGTGGTACTATTCCATACTCTTCACCCGGACTTCTAAATACATAAACTGGCACACCTGATTGACTATTATCTTCGGAGTATTCATAGTAAGAAAACTTTTCTAAGTATTCTTCATATGATAATTGTTTTAATTTTTTAGTTGATACATTGAGTGCAGCTTCTTCTTTTATTCTAAAACTATCCATAGTTACTGTTTTAGCATCAAATGGAAAACCATATCTAACTTCATTCTCAAGTAAAACATCTTCTTGTGTTACATGATTAAAAGGCCAGTTATACTCTGTTTGATTTATATTTCTAATAGAAGAGTTAACAGCATCTTTTACTTGTGCATAAAATCCCGTAGCAGTTGCAAAATTAGAAGAGGTTAGTTCTACTTCATTTAATTTTCTATTAACTTGATTTACTAATTCCAAATAGTTGTACGCCATTATCGTTCTCTTACTCTAAGTTTAACAGTTCTTTCTGATGTAGTTCCTGTGCTGTCAGTTATTTGACAAGTAAATAAATAATCTGTATTGTTTGTACCACCTGCTATATTAATCGTAGCTACTTTATTTGTAATATTAATTGTTTGAGCAGAGTTTCTAATAGTATTCACAGTATCTCCTTGAGCAAGTTCTGTTTTTACACCACTAGCATTATTTACAAACCAAGTTACACTAACAATAGTAGCACTAGCCAAGTAACGTGACCAATCTATACTATAGTCTAGTGTTTCATCAGGGTCTTTACTAGGCCATCTAAATGACATTTTTATCTCCTATGCAGCCTTTGCTGTCCTGTCTCTTGTATTGTTTTGTCTTTGTATGTATACTGTTCTATTTTCGTATGGTACTTTAACTGTCCGTTCACTTGACGTAGTTTGACTTTCTAAATAAACTGTTCTGCTTTCTGTAGCAACACTAGCTGTTCTATCTTTTGTTGTAGTTTGCCTTGGTACATATACTAAACGTCTTCTGTCATAATTATCTGCATTATTTAAATAACTAAATGTTATTCCAAGTATGTCGTTAATATTTGAGGTAGCCGATAAGTTTGCTGATACTTCAAATAAAACCAGCATTTCAGCATCGCTTACTAGACTGCTACTAGATATGTTAGCATCAGCTAATCCTCTAAGTGTTGCTTTACTATTTGTTTCTGTTAAGCCACTTATATTAGCACTATTAATTGCTAACTTAGTGCTATCACCCACAGTGTTTGACACACCACTTATATTAACTGTAGGATTAGATACCTTAGTTATAGCACTATTCGTTACTGAATTAGCAGATACATTGCCTGATACTGCGTGTGCTTTCGTTGTTGAAACATCATTTGTAGAACTTATACCTGATAAGTTAATATTTGTTATTGCTTTTTTAGTAGCACTAACGTCACTTATTGTTGTACTACCTGCTATATCAACTGTACGTGCATCTTTTATTATGTCAGCAGAAGAACTTGTACTAGAAGTTGCTGACAGGTTTACTGATACATCTCTTATTTTTTCTGAGGATGCTTCAGTATTAGATACGCCAGATGCATTAGCAGAGTTTATTCTAAGACTTGTTACTTCTACATTTGTATCAACTTTTCCTGATACGTTAGCAGACATTACCTGTGTAATTCTAGTAACTATATCATTAGTTGAACTACTACCAGAAACATCAGATTCAACAGGAAACTTTGCTGTCGCTACAGATACTGTTTGACCACTAGCTGATAAGTTAAGGCTAGTTATTAGTTCTGCAGTAGCTACACCTACTTGAGAACCTGTTCCAGATAAATCAGCAAAAGCATTTCGTACTCGTATCGCACTAGAATCTGTACTTGTTGTACCGCTTACATTAGTAGATAAAGAAAACCTTTTGGTAACAGTAATATTAGGTGTATTACCATTACCTGAAACATTAGCAGATACCTCATGTACTACAAAACCTTCAGAGGAGAAGGGTGCTTCTGCAAATGCTACAGTAGAAATTGTCATCTAACTAACTTACCAAATTATTGCTTTATTTTTCATTCGAGGTCGTTCAAAACAGAAATACTCTAATACTATACATATTCTCCACTCTTCATCTTCTTGTGGTTGAGGAGAATGTTCTAACCAATACGGCATTAAGTATAATTTATTCTCTTCAGGTTGTATTATTTTTACTTCATCAAACAATTTTACTTGCAAACCACCCCCATTTTTAGGTGGGTTTAAATATGATACAGCATTAATAGTAGAACTATTAATATGTGAATGCCAGTTTTCAGAACTGTGTTTATTGTTTTGTGCGTATACCCAAGTTATTATAGGTTTTCTAGCCATACCTACATGAAAAGTAGTATTCACTATATTGGAAAATTTATTCCCAATAATATAATCAAACTCTAAATCGCCATAAGGTGTATTATAGCCTGAACTATTTAATCCTGTCCTATCTATTTTATCTTTTTTAAATTTATTTATTAAATTTTTTTCGTGTTCTCTAAATATATTTGATATAGGAAAATCTTTAATTAATATATAATCATCAATTGTTGACATAGTGTTTCTTAGTAATAGTTTATGTTTAAAATTACTCTACGGTTTGCATCTGTTTGGTGTACAGAGTAATGTTCTGTGTCACCATTAAACTTAATTAATCTATTTTCTACAGTTTCTATCTTTTCTTCTTTATCTTCTGAACATAAAACAGTCATTCCGTTATTTGTTGTAAAATGAAATATAGCAATTTTATGGTCTAAATTATGTGAGTACTTATCTATATGTTTTGCGTTATAGCCGTTGCCATATGTATTAGTTACTAAATTTAATCTAGCATTTATTAATGCATTAATTTTCATCTTTGTAAATAGAGGCACAAAGTAATCAAAGAAAGGTGAGTTTATAGAAGCTGTAGAAAATAAAACGTGGTAAAAATAAAATGTATCAAGACCCTGTTCTTCCTGATTAGCATACCCATTTTGACTAGCAGAAAAAAACCAAGAAAATTTTTCTTGACTCATTATTATATTTTTTATATTAGAATATGTTTCTTCATCTAAATAATTATCTTGTATATTATACTCAATCATGTTATTCCAATACTTCATTATCATCTGTTGGCTTTTCAATAGAAACCCAAACTAAATCTTCTTCAGACCAAATTAATATATAACCATCTACTTCTTCTGGTTTTTCTACAGGTGCTTCCCATTGAAAGTTATCATTTAAAGACCAACTTTGATAAGGTTGTTTAGTAATAAAAGCATCATTTGCATAATCATACTTACATCCTGTAAACGCAGTATTATATCTTTTTTCAGATTCTCCGTTTGTATCTTTCCAATATTCAACCCAAATACCATCTCTTGTATCTATTACAGATTGGTCTGCTTTAACTACATCTACTGTTATACCATTTTCTATCTTTGCGAAATAACTCATACTGTATAACTTCCTGAACTTGTCCACTTTACAACTGTATGTAATCCTACTGTAGTTACAGTTGGCGAACCTGTAGTAGTGCCTGAATAGTCTTCTGTTAATATTTTCATAATAACTACACCATCGCCACCATTATGGGTTTCTCCAGACAGCCTAGCATCACCGCCAACACCGCCACCGCCACCGCCAGTACCGTCTGTTCCAGATGTCACACCCGTAAAACTTCCACCAGAATAAAATCTTTGTTCACCACCGTTACCACCGCCACCTTCTCTTGGAAATGTTCCAGTATTTGCATTTGAAAAATGTCTGCCACCAGAACCACCTCCACCGTACCATAGTAGTGACCCTGTTATATCTGACTGTACACCTAAACCGCCCTTTCGTGGATACGTTCCATCATTTGCGTTATAACCTGTTGTGCCGTTTCCACCACCACCGCCTGAACCAGTGCCTGTTGCTCTGCCGTATCCACCAGCTAAAGTAACACCATTACCTACTGCTCCTGCAGCTTTAGTTGCTGACCAACCCCAGTTAGAGCGAGTTGCTCCACCACCTCCACCGGGTGCTGAAGGAGACATTATATATGTTGTATCATTCCAGTTAGGTCCAGCACCACCACCAGCACCACCACCAGCACGTGTTAAATTAACAGTTGTCCCATCGTTACTGACAACAGACGATGTGCCACCAGTACCACCAACTACTCCAGAATCTCTTACAGAACCAGCACCACCAGCACCTACAGTAATAGTTAAAGAGGTCACATTGTCTATTATAGCTGTAGTGTCGAGAACACCCCCTGCCGCACCACCACCACCATTAGATTGAAAAGACTGAGTGTTAGGATTAGCGTACCTATCTCCTCCTCCACCACCACCTGCTACAACTAGCAAACGAATTTCGTTAGGAAGGTTATCATAAAAAGTATGTGATGATGACATAATACCAAAAGCCATATTAAGTCTCCGCTAAATCTCCGACTAGTAGCCATTCATTTGTTGAAATTTTTACACAACTTGCGGCTGAGTACTGCGCTCTTAACTTTAATGTGGGAGTAGAATTGACAGTTACACCACTTCCACCTGCTACAGTTACCTGACCAGCACCGTACTGTACTATATCTAAACGTACCCCCGTAGTATAAGAAACAGAACTATTTGGGGGTATTGTAAAGGTAATAGGACTTGCGTTATTTAAACTAACTAATTTACCTTCATCAGATGCTACAGCAGTATAGCTAGTTCCTGTTTGAGAATTAATTCCACTGTATGCATTATCACCTGCAGGACCCGCTGCTCCTGTAGCACCCGTTGCTCCTGTAGCACCAGCAGGACCAATAGCCCCTTCATTTGCAAACCAAGCCACTGCAACAGTTGTAGAATTAGTAGAACCACTAGTCATTCTAAAAGTAATTCTACTTCCAGCCGCTATAGTGTAGTTCAATAAACTTGTTACATTTTGCGCTTGATTAGTAAGTGTAACCGATTGTCCTGATGATGAACCATTTACGTATAAAGACATTGTAGCAGATGTTTGACTGCTATCAGCAGACAACGCTAGATAACGAAGTGTAATTTCTTCTGGAATGTAGACACCATTATTAGGTTGTGCGCCATTACCAATAGCAAAATAACTATTTGCATTAGCACCATTGCTACGCTCACCTTCTATACAAAATACACCACCACCAACTGAATCAGCAAATTCTACAGCAGTACCACCACTATTTACCTTTAAAAATTTACTTGCTGTGTAGCTCGATGGCGTATCAGATAATCCTATAAAACTACTAGAACCACTACCGCCACCACCAGAACCAATACCTAAGTCACTAGGAGTTATCTTTTTAAGTACACCGCCATCGTTTATCAGCACATGGTCAGCATCACTTGAGCTAGTTGTTGTTGTTGCTACATCTGCATTAGCTGTACTCAAAACTGTGCCAGTTGTTGCAGGAAGTGTAAGCGTTATATTACCACTGAAATCAGCATGAGCAGGTGCTTTTAAACTAGCATAGTGTGCATTGTTACTCTCGCAGTACAAACGTAATTCTGATTGCGAGCCTGAGTTTGTTAGGTTTAATATTCCGCTTTGATTAAGTGCAACAGTACCATCAGCGTCAGGCAAGAATATATTTCTATCAGCCGTTGGTGTGTTTGGCTTAACTGATACTGTGTGTGAAGTGCTTTTAGTCTGAAACCATTTTAAAGCACCTTCTGCGCCATTGCCTGACCCAAGTATATACATACTTCCATCAGCACCAAACGCATTAGCTACGTTGAGTGTGCCATCTTTTTTAGAGTTTAAATACAGCCAACCATCTTCAGTACCATCAGAGATATCTGCCGTTTGTAATTGCATAGAATAATACAAAGTAGATTCACTGGCATCATTTTCTGCATAAAACTGCACCATACCTTCAATGCCAAAATCAGCGGCATCCGCTGGGTCATTACTTACTAGTTTTAAAACTGCCCCACTGTCTGTTGTTGAGTTAAGAGTAAGGTCGCCTGTAATTGTACCACCAGTGCTAGAAGTATTAAATTTAGTCGAGCCATCGTACATGAGTGTAACTGCACCATTTTGTACAAATGTTGCCATATTTTCTCTTGGTGAAAGACTTGGGTCATTTTGAATATTTACTTGAGATGACCTTATAAATAATGAACCAGCCCCAGTATCATCTATTAGGCTTGAATTGCCATCATGAAATATCTCTAAATCCTGAGAAGCACCTAGTCTTATCTTTTCATTATCGCCTACATCTACGCCATCAGCAGTAAGCACTCCTGTGACTGTCGCACCAGTTGAGGAAGTTGAAAACTTAATGCTGTCATCATGCCTTAAAGTAACAGCACCATCATCGTTAAATGTAGCGTATGTTTCACCATAATCACCAGAGTTAAACGATATCGCATCAGAGCCTGTAATGAAAAGACTGCCAGTACCAGTATCGCTTATAAATGACGCAGTGCCTGAGTGGAATATTTGTAAATCATTTCCTGCACCTAGCTTAATCCTGTTTGCAAAAGAATTGCCAGAATCGCTATCGCCCATAGCAATCTCATCGGCTACTAACGTGCCTGTGACTGTCGCACCAGTGCTGGTGGTTTCTATCTTTTTACTAGAACCCTCATATAATTCTACACCACCACCCGAACCACCATATATTTTGGTATGGTTTATTAGAGCAGTATTATTCTGACCAATTTCAAGTGTTGATGAGCTATTCCATTCTAATAATGTTCGTATATAACCAGCGGCATGACCAACTATTCTTGCACCAGAACCTAATGATATTGCAACATCTGCCGCTGTATCTGTTCCATCGCCTGTTGTACTTGGGTCATAAGTAACCCCAGTGTTAAACTCTATTGGGGCGGTAGCTGTTAAAACACCGCTGAAACTATCTGCCGCATCACTTCTTAGGAATGATGTACTGTCTACGCTATCAAGAGTTGTAGCGTTTACGTTGGTAAGACTAGAACCATCTCCATCGGCTAACAGAACAGTGCCAGAGGCATCGGGTAATTGTATGGTGTTATCGCTTGTGGGGTTGATGACAGTCAGGGTCGTTTCATGGGCATCATTTGTTGCGCCTTCAAATATTATGTTGCTGTCATCTGTAAATATTGCATCTCTACTAAAAGTGTTTAATCCAAATTTAGCTTCATAATATGTTAAAAGAGTTCCAGCATACATTGCTTGTAATTGTAATCTTGCGCCCTCTGTGCCGTCTGAAGCATCAGAAATACTTGTTTGAATTTCTGCATATTGTATCTTTTCTCCAGCATCGTTCTCGCCAGTAAAGTTTATGTGTCCTAATACATCATTATCTGCTGGACTAGAACTATTTCTGTATAAATCTATTGTGGGGTTTTCTGTAGCACCATCATCGGTTGAGGTGAGGGTGAGGTCGCCAGTTATTTGCGCACCAGTGCTAATTGTGTTGAAGATTTTAACTCCATTATTATATAACTCTGACTGTGCGTTGGGGTAAAATATTGCACTATTTTGCGTAGCATTTACTGTTGTAATTCTAACAGCGTTATCATCTTGTATGAATGTTTGTGTGCTAGAGTTAGTGTCTTGTATTATAGAAGCCCCACCTGAGTGACGTATTTTGAAATCACTGCCATCACCTAACGTAATGTTCTCGTTATCCCCCATAGTAAGACCATCAGCAGTAAGCACCCCTGTGATTGTCGCGCCTGTGCTTGTAGTTGAAAACTTGAGATTTGAATCGTGGTATAGCTCCACTGCGCCATCAGGAATAAAGTTAGCTAATATTTCATTAGTATTAGCTTTTAAAAGTTTAATACTTGTGCCATCCGTTTGTAGTTGTAACTCTCCAGTGCCACCATCATAAATAATACTATTGCTTCCGTTGTGGAATATTTGTAAGTCACTGCTAGTGCCAAACAACGCTTTTATGTTATCGTTAAAAGTTAAATTGCCAGATGTCTTGGTATCAGCCGCATCACTGCGTAGGAATGATGTGCTGTTGAGGCTGTCTAATGTTTCAGCATCTACATTTGTTAAGTTGCGACCATCAAACGCTGCAATGTATCCACTAGCATCCAGATATACTGCTTTCTCTGCAGGTTGTGTAACAAATATTGTTCGCTCACCTGCTGTCCAGTTTACAGCATTGTCACTATTACTAGACTGTAATACAGTTGTTCTAGCTAATGTTGTTCCTGAAGATGTATATGTACCTATACCTACTTCAAAGTCTGTACCATCAGTACAACAATAGTAGGTAGTATTACCATTACCTATAGATAAAAAAGCCTCAAAACCAAGAACAGCACCAGCAAGTGTATATGTGCCAGTGCCTGTAGTGGTAGTGGTTTCTTTTATTCGGTCAGCAACAACTAATGCCATAAGTTTTACAGTTCAGTTACTTCAATTGAATTAGCAGCAAATCTAATAGTATCACCTGCCGCAATAGTTTTAGATACATCTAATTCACCATAGTAAATTAAATTACCGCTTCCTACTGTAGCGTTATCATACAAAGCAAAGTGAGTTACTGTGCCAAAACCTGCACCACCTGTATCTGCAGTTAATTCTATAGCAGCACTATTAAAGCAAGAACGTCCACCTGCAGGACCATCTGTAACTGCTGTAGGGGCATCAAAAGCTACTGTAGGTCTTGTAGTAGAACCTGTAGCACCTAGTGTTGATAAGTCTACTTCATTATCTGCACCTGCTCCTTGCATAGTCGTATTATCTTCTAAAGGAATAGCTGTATGCAAACCTAAATACACAGCAGAAGGTAGACTACCAGTAGTATTACGAAGCAATGCATTAAGAACTAAGTCTTCTGCATGATTTGACTTTGCATTTGTTGTCATTTTTTATTCTCCAAAAGTAAAAAGTAAAAGGGGCAAGTCACCCTGCCCCCTTATGTTAATTAAGCAAGTGTGTCACGGTCTACTTCATCAGCAGTACGTGGCGCATCCATGTCTACAACAAGTGCAAAGACACGAACTTTACCAGCAGTACCAGTACCAGTGACAGTTGAAACAACGTCAATAGTATCGGCAGCAGTTGTTCCTTGTGGAACAGCCGCTTCTGTGATGATGTCATTTAGTGAACCAGCTTGAAGGTTAATTGCAGTCACGATATCTGCAGACCCGATTGATAGGTCAGCAACGTGAGCAGATGAACCAGCACATGCTTCAGTTATAACACAACCAGCAGATAATACTAAACAATTAGCAGGAATGCTAATAGCAGTTACTGTGCCAGATGCAGTTGGTAGGGTTACTTCAGCTTCGTATACACGAACACCTTTAGCAACGGATTGTGAAAGTACAGCCATTGTTAAGTCTCCCCTTACGCTAAGTTGTATGCGGCAGTTACGATTGCTTCAGGACGAAGAATCTTTCTACCATACAAGTGCATACCACGAACAATGTCAGCAAAGCTGTCAGGGTCACGGTAAGTTTCAGTCTTGTTAATCTGCTCTGCAGTAGCAACAGCAGAAGTATGACCTGCCACAATTACACCCAAGTTAGTCGTGTTAGGACCACCAGTTGTTGAAGAACCTGTACCTAATGAAGGTAGGTTATTCGACTGATACACTTGGAAACCGTGAAGGTTATTTACAACAAGACCATTCTGTAGTCCAGAACCACCAAAGTCTGAATTTAGAAGACGTGAATCTTCGTCCTTTAGAACTTCAATAAATACTGGGTCAAGAACAATCCAACGTCCTTGAGTATCTACATTCTGTTGGTCAAGTAGACGTGACATCCGTGCAAGAATTTGCAACGGACTTGCTAGACCACCTGTAGTTGCATGCATGGTTGCAGTTGTCTGACCCGGCACTCTTGGTTTAATACCTATAGAGTTATTGGCAGAACCTGCACTTCCATCTTCTGCAACGAAGTCTGACGCATCTAGTGCCATAGTTGTAAGCAATTCAGCACCAACTAAGTTTGCACCATCCGATGCTGTTGTTACAGCCTTTGAACCATTAACAGTTGTGTTAACAGCATTAGCATTTGCATGTAAAGCAGACTGCTTAAAACCTGACAAGTAACCAAGAACCTCTTGGTCAAACTGGTCGGCTAAACGGTATGCCGCACGGTCTGATGCTAGTGATTGGAAGTTCACATGTGAATGTGCTTCTTCAATGTCATCAACCTTAAATGCAAAGTAGTTAGCTTTGTCAATTGTTAGGCTGAAGTCTTCATCGTCTAAGTCTTGTGCAGTGATTTGTGTGCCACGTGCATAAGCCTGAACTGAGATTTCGGGTTCTTTGATAATCTTAACGGAATCACCCATGTTAGCAATCTCACCGAAGTAATCGGAGTTTGAAATTGCTTCAGCAACGGCAGACTTGCGGAAAGCAAGTTGTACCTGTTTGCTGTAAATAACTGGGCTAAAATTACCGTTAGGAAGATTACCATACCCGGCTGCGGATGTAAATGCCATGATATGTTCTCCTAAGTTATTAGCATTGTTACAGATACAAACTCACAAGACTTATTAGAGGCTGATTTCAATGGGTGTGTTTACAGTTAAGGTGGCCGCCTAAACTTTAAACAGGCCAAATTCATCAGGTAATCCGAAGACGTTGTTCGTTTGCTGATTTAGTGTATACAGATAGCTAGTCCGTATACACTATAAGTGTCTATAGTTATACTCATGTAAAACTATTTGTCAACACCTTTTTATCTGGCTGAACCAGATACATCATAGATAAACTTTCCACTACGGATAGCTTCCATGATTTCGTCAGACATCTTCTCATATTCTTGAGATGACATCTTCTGAACTTGAGATTCTCTTAGATAGGTAGAAGCCTCATTCTCTTGTGGCTTAGACCGTGTATTCTTCGTATTAATCGCTTCAGCAGCACCCTTGCCATTTTTACTTGGTTTTGCCTTGCTAATATTTCTATCTGACTTATATAAGTCAATTGCTCGTGCGGCAGATTTTGCATCGTTGTCATTGTCGTATAGTGCCTCCTGCACCCATTTAGGTTGTTCTTCTGCCCACTCGTGAAAGTCATCACTGTCTCTGATATCACCAAAGTCAGGATGTAGTCTCATCAATTCGGCTTCTGCCTTCTCCTTCGTAGCCGAAAGTTGCATCTCATCAATTGCTTTTATTCTTTCTTCTAAATCACTAGATTGTTCTCTAGCTTTCTTCATAGCAATTGTTTCTACTATTTGTGCTACATCAGGATATTCTGTTGCCCATTTTTCAATGTCCTCATCGGACTTAGGCAGTTTCATTTCTTTTTTAGTAGCTTCAGATAACTGTCGTTTTAAACTTTCCAGTTCTGCTTTAAATTCTTCAGCTTGTTTTTGCTGATGCCTACGCAAGTCAGAATATCTTTTCTTAAAAGTTTTTTCTTCTGCGTTAGTAGGTTCTACTTCTTCAGGTTCAGCAGTTTCTGCTTCACCCTTCTGCTCTTTAAGCAGTTGCTCTAGTTCTTCCTCATCACGCTTTATCTTTTCTTCTTGCGTGTAAGGTTTAGATACAAATGCTGCTTTCTTTTGTGGCTGCATTTCTTCAGCCATGATTGTGTCAGACATATAATGTCTCCTATGCTGGGGCTAACCGTAGCCACTGTCGGGTGGGGAGTTAGGTAGCCAGTTAATGTGGATTAATTTTTAGAGGCTAATCCACCTGACCTCATCTTCTTAGGTTTTGGTTTAGGCTTTGATGCTAAACCGCCTGTGTTTAAACCTTCATCTTTAGCGGATTGTTCTGCTGCTTTTCCTGCTTTAGAATCTGCATAGTCTTTTACTGCTTGTTTAGCTTTTTTATCATCTTTTTTATCTTCTTGCGATTTTTTCGTAGCCGCTTTTGTAGCAGCTATCATATCTGCAAAATTACTTTCTTTTTCTTCTTTACGTAATTCTTCTGCTAACTTTATTTCATTTACAGTCTTACCTGATAAATATGTTTGGGAAAAATCATCACTATCTTTTTGTGCTTTTTCTTTATCTTCTTTATTGCCACTTTGTAATGCTTTTGATATTGAATCAGAAACTTTTTTAATTTCATTTGATGCATTAGTAGCAGACATTATTGTTGGGTCTTTATCTATAATTAAACTAAGTAAATCATCTCTAAATTCTTTTGACTTTTGAGGTAGTTGTTCAAGAGTTTGGTAATTGACTGGGCTAAAAAATTCACCTAACTGACCTAGCATACCTTCTTTTTGAACATACCCACCAGTTCTAGGGTCATACAAATTACCCATACCATCTGCTATATAACCATTTACAACTTGACCCTGTTTGAAATTACCACCAAACATAGAACCTATAGCAGTAGATTTAAAAAGTTGTTCAAATGGATTTATTACATCTGTAAATCCTAACCTTTCTGCTTCTTTAATTCTAGCTTGCATATTTTCATATCCAGAAAAATCTGGTGCGTCACCATCATCATCCTTACGCACCTGTGCCTGACCAAGAGTAGGTGTTACAGATGTTGCTTGTGCATCAGGTGCATCATACTCACTAGCCAATACAAAACCTTCTGGTAATTGTGTTACACCGGGAATGTATGTTATAGTTCTACGCTCACCTGTTGTTGGATTAATAATATCTACAGTCTGTGGTGCAGATTCTGGTGTCTGTATTACACCGGGATATGATACATCTTGCATCTGTTCAGGAGTAAATGTAGGTACTGCCTGTTGTGTAGGTGGTGTATATGTTGGTGCTACTGGAGCAGGAGCAGGTGTAGGTGGTATAGGCATAGTTGTTACTGGTGCTTCAGATGGTGGGATAAAAGATGTAGCAGGTACTTGTGAAGCAACATACCCACTAATGCCTGTAGCAGGTCCTAATAAGCCACCTGCATTCATCTCTACAGTATCATCATCCATGTCAAGGTCAGACAATTCAAATGGTATATCATCAGGCATGACAGCTTCTTCACTGTTACCCATCTGCCCCATGTCATCCATAGTTTGCAAACCCATCTTAGCTTGCTGTCTCATCTGCATAAGTTTTTCAAGACCAATGTATCGGACTACGTCAGCAGGAAATACAAACTCGCCTTCACTTAGTTGTGCAGGTATATCATCACGAACTTCTTCTTGCGTAGAGCCGGGTGGAACATTATTACCAGACACAGGGTCTATTGTATTACCTTCGTCTTTAAGACCACCATCTTCAAATAGTTCCATTTGTTCCTTTAGTGCCATTTACTTCATCCCGTAGATATTTAAGTTTTCGTAGTACTGCTATTGCGCCTTGTTGTCTATGTACTAGTATTGAATCATCTGTTTGTTCCAACACTTTCTGATGCTGTTCTATTGTTAAGTCTATATAATCACTGAACGCTTCCCACTGGCGGTTGTTGTTCACTAGGGGCTTGAGTTTGCTGAGTATTTGCTGTCTGTCCATTTGCGCTAAATCCTTGTTCACCCGGAACTGGTACTTGTCCTGTTCCTATGTTACCGCCACCTGCACCTGTTGGGTCTAGTGGATTAGCTCCTGCTGGTGCGCCTTGTTCTTGTGGCTGTTCTTGTTGGAAGCCTTTCATCAGTTCTGCCTGAATAGCTGCTTCATCCATATTGTTGGTAACTTTGTCGGGGTCTAACTCCATAGACTTTGCAATCTCACGGATAATGTATTGGAACTTAGCAAACGGTGCAAGTGCTGGATTACTTGCTACCTGTAAGAACTGCATCAGTCTTTGGCTACGTACTTCGTTAGCCATTAGACTTTCTGTACCTCTTGCTCTTACTTCTAAGTCACCTTTTATTTGTGGGTCGTAATCAAACTGCATATTAAATCTAAACAATCCTTCTCCTAAAGGACGTAATAGATAATCGTCTACATTCTTAATAACAGTTTTTGTACCACCTGCTGCGGCATTCATTAACATGGATATACCAGACGCTGTTCTACCTACTCCTGATACACCTGTCTGTCCATGTGCAAATGATGGAAAGCCTGTGCTTTCATCTGCAAGTACACGAGCCTTGTCAAACAGCATCATGTTCTCACTAGATACATTCGGGAACTTAGTACCAAAGATAGCTTGACCCGGTGCGCCACCTTGTCTACGGAACACCTTGCCCGGATATAGTGACAAGTCTTGACCCGGCACTAGATTTGTTTCATCAACCTCTACAATCAAATTGCCAGACAATACAGCATTGTCAACAGCCATACGCATGAAACCATTCATTAATGTCTGTGTATCGTCCATGTTTTCAGCAATACCTACACCAAAGAATGAATATGGGTTTAACTCATATGGTGCAGCATGATACGGTATTCTAGCAGGTTTAAATGGATTAAGCACCATACGTAGTAGCTTACCATTACAAATCCACACGTTAGCCTGTAACTCATCAAATGTCTTTAGTTCATCTGGTATCTGTACATCTGCTTCTTCAAGCACATCTGTATCAACAGTACCCCAGTATTCAAGAACATCAAATCTTTCTACACCATGCTCTGGTGCATAGTCAGATAAGTCATCTTCCCAGTATTCTTTGATATAGTTCTCACCCATCTGGATGACTTCATCAATTACATTTCCTCTGAACATCGGCCTCTTTTTGAGATTCCGAAGTTGCGACCTTGACATCTTGTGTCGTTCAATGACATACTGCGCTTCATCCATATTATTGGCATCAGGGTCAGGATAGAAATTCCAAACAGAAACATGGGAAACTTGCGGCATTGTTTTGAAAACTGGGTCATACTCACCATCCTCATTCCAGTTAGGATATTCTTTATCAACAGCAAATGGACCTTTCATAACACCAGTTCCAAATAGTGACATTTCAAATGCTGAGTTTCTAAGATGCTTACTTGCACCAGATTCTTCTAGCTGGTCATGTATCTTCTTCTGCATCTTCTTTGCAGCCACCATAGCAGGGCTAAAGGTAACTGAGGTAGGTGTCATGCCCGGACCTTCTTTAAGCCCGTCTATACCGCTTAATTTGTCCGTTAAAGGACCAAGCATTTCTTCTAGTGTCTTAGCCGTAGCACCCGGTGGTAAGTCTTTACCATCACCAGCAAATCCATAGGGGCTACTTAGTGCAGTATCACCACGTAATTGTTCTGGTTCTTGTGGGTCAAAGTTGACATCTGCGACAACTCCTTCTGGCAACTCAGTAGGTTCAACAGATACAGGAAAACTATTATTAGCAAAAAGGACATCAATGATTTGCCCATAAGCTGCCAGAGTTTTTGTTTTTGTAACCTTGATAAAGACACGTGACTTCTCCGATTCAGTAAACTGTACATCAGGTCCGTATAATCCACGGTAATTGCGGTAGGCTTTTAGCCAACGCTGTTCATCTTGATAGCGATAATCTTCTGCTCTTTTATATTTTTCACGAATGAATGGTACGATTGAAGATACATCAGCATCTTCTACTGTGCTATCTTCCGTATCTTCCAAAGAGATAGCATCGTCTTCAATCATTACATTTTCATCTTCTGCCATTTTAATATCCTTAATATCCAAATGTTGAATCTGCTACTTGCATACCACCACCCAGTCTTCCATGTGGGTCATAGTCAAATATGCTAAACCTTGGTCGTGACATTATACCATATCTTAACGCATCGTACAAGTGGTCTTCCGAAGTTGTGTCAATATCTTCTGGATTCCTCTTGTCAATAGGCAAGGCTGGGATTTGAGATATAATGTTCGTGCAACTACTAAAGAAAACAAGTCTAGGCTCTTCCGTATATTCATCTACTTGTAGTCGTCTGTGTATTTCGTTTTTACCAGCAACACGACTACCTCTGCTTCTATCTGACGGTCGCCACCTGCAACCTTTTTGTATCATTTGCTCTGCAAGGCTAGGACCAGTATCACCACGCTTATGCCACAAAGAACTGTCAAGAACACCATACTTAATATTGCCATCGCCAGATTCTAAGTCCAACACCATATCTGCTAAATCAGTTGCGAGTACTTTAGAGGTGTATAGTTCTCTGTAAACAACAAGCTGCTCACTTGGAGTAACGGCAAACCAAACCACGCCACTGTATGAACCATAACCATAGTCACATGCTCTGAACTTAACCCAGTTATTAGGTATATCAAAAGGCTCAACAACATGGATATCCCGATTAAATTCCGTAAACGCTGCCCCTTCTTTAATATCCCAATCACCTTCAAGCAACTGTCTACGTTGTTGTTCAGGAAGCGAAAGAAGCATAGCTTCGTAGTCACCTGTGTCTGATAGGTATGGGTTGTCAGATAATCGTGCCGGGATAAACCTTCGCTTAAATAAAGCTTTACCTGCTTTGCTGTGTCCTGCTGGGTATCTAAGAACTTCTCCAGTTTCAGTATCGGTAGCATCATATGCCTTGTTGTATGGCGATGGGTCAATAAACATTTTCTTAACCCAGTGATGACCTCTTCCACCGGGGTTTGTTGTAGCCCTCATATAAATAGGCAAATCTGGTGCAGTAGACCTAAGACGAGAACGCATGTAATTCCATGCATAAGGTGACTGCCACTGTGTTAACTCGTCAAAGCCTATCCAGCTAAACGCTAGACCCTGATAGCGAAGAACGTCATCATCT
>Ga0181380_1000216_pt1 | contig 26582 bp, 39 predicted proteins | sample 3SPOviralmetaG_FD_130116 | JGI IMG/M metagenome (GOLD analysis project Ga0181380, IMG submission 130116) | Marine viral communities from the oligotrophic San Pedro Time Series (SPOT) site, San Pedro Channel, CA, USA - 3 SPOT_SRF_2009-08-19 | ecosystem: Environmental > Aquatic > Marine > Strait... | reverse complement strand
GAAAGAAGAAGAGAGCTGTGGGTGGTCAGTGACCAAACTCATATTTTTTTGACCCCTACCCCTTCTCATTTCATGCATATTTATTTGTTCCATATTGAATTGCCTTTCCTTCTTTCGAAGACTTCTGATCATGACAGCGCTGGCAAAGCGACTGTAGGTTATCCCAATCAAAGTCAGCACCGCCTTCTCGTCTTGGTTTAATATGGTCAACTGCTTTCATTGGCGTGACCTTACCATTCTTCTCACACTCTTCACATACTGGATGAGCAGCCTTGTATGCACCTCGAACTCTTCTCCATGCTCTTGATGAATAGAAAGGATCATGTACTTGATTCCTTCTATCCTCAATCTTCAAGTGAGCAAGCTCAAGACGTTTAGGACTATTCATATCAATCCAGTTAATTCATTATTATCCGAGCACAACATCCATCCATAACTTGAATACCAACAGTTGTACTCCATCATTTCAAGCATTGAAAACAGAATAGATTCAAAAGAATCTGTCTCTACATCAGGAATCATTCTATTTTTCTCGTTTGAATAAATCATCTTATGCCCCTGCGTTGCTAGTACATTCATTCTGTTCAAGTAGCTCTAATGCTCTAGATAATCTTGGACTGAATTCGAGAGTATCTTTTTCAAGATCAGCACAGTTGTCTAGGAGTACATCTAAATTGAATAAAACCATTTCCCACCTTATTCGACTAACATAAGTTGCTATCCCTTCGGCTAGATCATCTGACATTAGAGAAATGTCTTTTAGCACGGGAAAGTCATCAGATTTATCTTTGATTACATCTTTGAGATCCTGGAATTGATAATACCTGCCATAAGAATCTAGTTCATTCAATAGATTCCTAAGCGTCTGTATTTCCTCATTTGTAACTCGCGCTACTCTCAACCCTACTTTTTTCTCACTCATAACTTCGCTGTCTTATTCTTTAGAATACTGTTTCTCTTACTACTTCTTGACACACAAGCTCTGCTTGAGCTTGGCTATCCACCCCATGGAATCTATAATCATCATGGAATCTTACTCTGTTTGAATCGAAGCCAGTATATATCATCCCAGGCGCACCATTCCTTTGGACTTCCACAATCACTTCTGCTATTCCTGGAAGCTTTGTCTCATCCTTCATGTAGTACTCATCTCTGTAGATGAAGATGATCTTGTCAGCATCTTGCTCGATGCTTCCTGACTCCTTCAGATCTGAGAGCATCGGCCTTTTGTTTGGCCTTCTTTCAACCTCTCTACTCAGCTGTGCCAATGCAATCACAGGCACATCAAGATCAAGTGCCATATTCTTCACAGCCCTGCTAACTTCGCTGACCTCTTGCGTTCTGTTGCTTTGCTTCTGACCCACATCATACAGCTGCAGATAGTCCAGGATAATCATATCCAATCCCCATTCGGTCTTCATGGACATAAGTTCCATCTTGAGTGGGCGGATATTTCCTGTCTGCCGAAGTACCCGAAGGTGCGTATTCATCGCCTCAATGCTTGGTAGAACATCTTTGTGATATTCCTCCAGATAAGCATCTTTCTTTAATCCATGGAGGAAGAACTGATTGGCATGTAGCGTTGGTGCTTCCAGCGCCATCATACGCTTGACCATATCCTTCTCGGTCATTTCACCTGAGACAAATACTGTTTTGTATCCAGCTCCAACGGCTGTCTTTGCCATACGAGTGGCCAATGCCGTTTTGCCCATCTTTGGCCGAGCTCCTATTACAATCATTTCCCCTGGCCTCCAGCCACCGGTGAGTCTGTTCAACTCTTCAAATCCAGTTGGAATTCCATTAAATCCGTGCTCACTTGCACTCAATGCCATTATCTCTTCATTCGCTTGCTGAATAAAGTGCATCAGATCTGGACGCTTACCCTTGGTGCCAAGGATAACCAAATCATCTAACGCTTTCTGGTGTTCAGTGAGTACATCTACTACATCGACATCAGAATCAAATGCCTTTACATGCATATCTGCACTGCCACGGATCAATTCACGTTGGAGCCATTTGTCCAGAACAATTCTGCAATGACTATCGATATGAGCAGAAGAAGAAACCTTTCGCGAAAGATTGCTCAGCCACTTGACCCCACCCACTTTGTCCAGCTTGCCGTTGTCCTTCATCCGCTGAGCGACAGTCATAAGGTCAATCTCTATTCCTGCATCATTCATTATCTGAAATTCCTGGAACAGAATTTCATGTTCCTTTCCATAAAAAACGCTAGGATCTTGAATCATCGACATAACTCTCGGCATGGCACGCGTGTCCAGAAGCATTGAAGACAAGATGCTTTCCTCTAGATCTATTGCCTTTGGCATCTGCCTTCCTTCGCTCATGCTTTCAACTTCTGTCTCCAGTTGGTATGCTTTGGAACACTAGAATGCATCTGCACTACACTGCCCCCCGAATCACTATTGCCCAATCTCTTCATCAAGGAATTAAAGCAATGCTTCTTAGCTTCTCGCTCATCTGGCCACCCTGGTTGATCACCAGCGCGAACTGACCCAAGGAAATCATCTACCATGGCTACAAACTCATCATCCGTGAGCTTTCGCTTATAGCGCCTCAATATTTCCATCTGCAAATCCGTTCTCCACGCAGTCTGCTTTCGGCTGAACTCTCTAAACTCCTCAACAGTAAAAATCTCCCCCAGACCCCCTCTTACCTTATCCTTTACCTTAACCTTTACCTGTACCTTTTCAGAAATTTCTGAAAGGTTATCGTTAACCTTGGTATAACCTTCGATAAGGTTATCGTTAACCTTAGTTAAGCTTATCTCTAGGCTTTCAGATATAGAAGGAAAAAGCTTACAGAACCTCTCAATAATTCCGTGCTCCTGAAGTAGGTTAATTATCTGCTTATGAGGTTTTTTAGATGGAGACAGCTTTCCTTTCTGTTGGAACTTTATAAAGTCTAAACTCCAGATTTTCCCCCCATCTATTTTTTCAAACTGTTTACCACCATCTATTGAGATCAAATCCTCCTCTGAGACTTCTTCTCCAATCTGGACACTAATTAGTTTCCAACTTGGACGAAGAACTCCTGAGTTGTCACACTTCGCCCAGAAGTATTGCACCAAACATTTCAATTTTGGAGTCAAGTCCATAAACCATGGACGATCCCATAATTCAGTGTCTACAAATCTGTTAGCCATCTGACTCTTTTTCAATTACCACACAAAGAGCAAGAGCTATTTTACCGTCCTCATTCTCTGCTTCCAATCTCTGCAAATACAATGGCCGGATAGGATCCCGACCACCTGTATCCACAACCACGCCCATCATAGTTTCATCCGGAACATCCACAGATTCCAAGAATCTGATCAGCTCTCGCTTGGTATGTATTGCATGACTCACTTCTGCAGAATGGGCATGTATGGCCCAAAGTCCAGATGCAAAGAATCCAAGAGATCCTGTACTCCTGCTCTTTGGATCTCTATGAGCTCAATAGATTCTAGAAATATGTTCACTTCACTACCTCGTACATCAAGGAATACTTCTACCTCAAATCTCCTTTTACCAATACCCTTGAAGATTAAGCAATTCAAGACAAAGGATTCAATGATATTGGTGCTGACCTGAAGATCATCGAGCTTCCTCTTGTTTCCTCTATCATCACTCTTATCCTCCAGATCACGCTCAATCTTAGCTTTAATATCACGTAAATCTGCCACAAGCTCCATAGCCTGATCTCTGCTCTCAAAAAGAATTCGGTTTTTCTTAATAAAACCAGATAAATCTCTTGGAGACCATGCTTTACCTGAGTTAATACCAAGCTCTTGAAGAATTGGCTCTGCCAAAAGTTTTCCTTCATAAGACTCTTGAGTATCCCAGCCTCTACCGGTAATCATTTTCAAGCATACTTGAACATCATCTACCGAGACCTCTAAGACACTTGATCCATGATGCTCTATTAGCGCTTGACGAATTTGATCATTAAGATCCTCTGAATCCAATTGATCCTGACTCATAGAGTCTTTAATAAATCGAATACGATCCATCAACTCATGTTTTGGCACCCATATATTCCCTGAAAAAGAATATGGCTGTCTTTCATCTGGTTTTTGAGCAGCACCTTGCCTTACAACTAGCTCCTTTACTCCGTTCTCTAATTTTACGTGCACTTGTTCCATGACTTATTTATTGATTGTGTGAATTTTCAGTTGCCTTTCATTCGGATAAATCTTCCTGCTCAAGATCAGCTCACCATGATCATTGTACCAATTGACCTCACCCTCTTCCTGGTCAATAAACTTGTAGCATTCCTCTTCAACAGTCTCTGTCTGACTATTAAGCTTATCAATAATGCTAGAAATCTCCTCCTTCATCGGTTTCATCTCTGATTTCATGGAGGCCAGATACTCTTTCTTTTCACCCTCAAGTTTTGAGAGATGAACATTTAGCTCTACCAAAGAGTCTTTCAGCTCATTCAACTGATCTGATGTGATTCTCTTTTGATACTCTAACTTTTTTACTTTATCGGAATTAGACCGAAGTAGACCAATTCTCTGTATGTGCGGTTTGTCCGCGAAAAGTCTTTTTTTCATTTTGCTGTCTATTTAAATTCGTTTGATTGGTGCATGGCAACCCTTCTTTCCGTTTGTTTTCATTTCCGACAAGGATCTTCCATGTGGACCCAGCGATCAGAGTGATTGAGCACAGCTCGTACACAGAATTCAAGTAACCTCATGTGTGCATTTTATTACATAAATGTGCAGTAATGACATTTTTGGCACACAATTGGATAATGTCAGGCGCCAATCAATCATTCCATGAATTATTTGAATTATCTATTTCATTCAACCGGGCGACCAAACGAGCTACTGCATGTCGCAGTAGCTCTAAGGTCAGCAGTCCTAAACCAGGACACACCACACAGGAGAGCGTTAATAATCCCAGCATTTCCATTAACGCACCAAAATCAAGACCAGCCATGCATAGCCCTAAAAGCATACTAAGCAGGAGGCCAATCACAAGAATTACATACAAACTCAGTCCTTTCATAAATCACTTTTTTTCATAAAAATCAATATGCCTTTGCCACTTATTTATTCGAACCATTGCAGCATTAATGCTTGGAACATTATGCATGGCACAAGCAATCTTGTGGTCCTGCACAGCCTTTTGCAAATTCATGTGAAGCTGCTTTGTAGACTTACGATCGAGATCAAAAGCACGAATCTTAGCCAATGCCCTTTTTCGGCCTTCTTCGTCTCCATTGGCACAGGCAATCTGATGTTCTCGAACAGCTAATCGATATGCATTCATCCTCCTATAATTTTCATGACATCACGAGACAGAAATCGTCTCTTATTGTATGCCTGACCATTGTCCTTGATCATGCCCTGCGCGACATACCTCTCCAGGGTGCTTCTGCTCTTCCCCAGCAGAGAAAGAGCTTCATGGGTATCCACCCACTCTTTCTTTATCGGCTTACTGACAAAGCGAAGAGCCTTAACTGCACCTTCATAGCTAGCCTCCTCAAGCAGACTCCTGAGATCAGATTCAGCTATGTGAATTATTCCGCTCATTTGAGCTTCTGTACTATTTTTTGGATGCGCTGGCGATCTGCCAGCGGTGCCTTATTCTTTCCAATAGGAAGCAGTTTTCCACTTTTTGTCCTCACATACTTCTCCAGCCTAGGCTGTGGAATACCGAGCTCACGAACAAATTCCACAGGCATTTCTTGGACCTGTATTTTTGAAATACTGTCGGGGCCACGATCATCCGTTTTGCGAAAAACTGTGACTTTCCATTTAGAATCAGCCAAATATGATTCATCAATCAAACCAGAAAGAAAGCTCACTAACTCAGGAGCACTTAGATCTGGACAGATCTCATATGAAAGATGCCTATCCATTAGCAGCTCTCTCATAATCCTTGTTGGAATGCTCTCTGGCGAGAACCTGGAAACATCTTACGATCTCAGCATCGTCTTGACGACCAATGAATACGTTCTTGACAGTTGATGTGCAACCCTGATACTCTGGAAACCTTTGAAGAAATAAAGCCATGTAATGCTTTAGACCAATCTCCTTAAAATGCTGACGCAGGTTCAGCATCAATGCCTTCCTATGTATTTCAGGGCTATCCGTTTTGATTGTAACCGTAAATGAATCCATTGTCTAAATAATGTACACAATACTACAAATAAATTTGAAGTAATGTACACTTAAGAAGAATTTTATGCACACATTAGTACAATCTAATTGATAATCAATTCAATACATTTGCAACGACAGCAATCAATCCAATGACAGAAGAGAAGCTCCTCCCCCCAAAAAGAGAGCAGGTCGCCTTTCAAATTGAACAGCTCAGGGCACAGGGCCTGAAAATCTCCTACATTGCGGATCAACTAGGCGTAACCAGAGGCTACCTTAGTAAAATTTACAACAAACACATAGAACCGCCTGATAGCTTTTTATACAAATTCGAAAAAGCGTTCAAGAGTAGTTTTGACCAAAAAGCATCAGAAAATTCTGATACTGCAAAAAAAAGTGTTTCTTTGAGGACTCCCCCGCCTTTTTTGAATAATTCGATAAAATTTTACAACATCGATGTAATTGACAGACATATTAATATTTGGAATGATCCCCACGAGACACATGTAACTGATAGATTTGTAATCCCAAGTTTTAGTGATTGCGACTATGCAATAAACATCAGCGGACAAGACATGGAACCTGTATTTTGCCATGGAGATGTTATTCTGTGCAATACAGTCAAAGACATGGACCTGATCAATTTTGGCGATCCACATTTAATTATCACCAATGAAGTGACTGTTGTAAAGTATGTCTTCCCCGGATCATTACCAGAGACAATTATGCTAAAATCAGCTAATACTGACTATCCAAATTGGGAAATAATCAAAGACAAAGTGAATCACTTGTACAGGGTCAAAGGAATTCTTCGCAGAAGAACCATGTAACATGAAATACCTCTTGACTCTAGCTTTTTGCTTCACCTTCCTTTTTGGACACTCACAAGAAGACTCTACTGAAGTCAGCATTCTTTACCTCCCCACCTTTGGCGCATCAGAATCTGCGAACTTTCTTCTCGAAGGAAAATCATTCTCTGGCGGAGGATTAATATTTGGCTCCGGAGAAGTCAAAGGTTTGCTCAAATACAACTTTATCAACTCAAAGGCTCGTGAAATCAATGTGGCCACCAGTGGCACAATATCAGATGCAATTCTCAGCCGACAGCCATACAAGGGTACTGCTGTCCGTCTTCACATCTTTACACCTGGCATTATATGGGATGTACATCAGAAGTTTTTCATTCACTCAGGCGTATCGTTTGCTTTTGGAACAAACAGGTATGCTCAATACGGCAATCAATACTATGAGCAGAATATCAATCCTGGATTGAATGAACGTCTAGGAGTGTTTGCCGGAGTTGGATTCAGATTTGGATTGCTTCGACTTCTCACCGGTTATGAGCAGATACTTGGAAGCTTGAGCGCAGGAATTGCTTTGAAGTTTTGAAATGAACATAATAGGCACCATCCAGCTTTATTACTTTTTCTTCTTCTTATCAACTTCTTTCAGTTTCTTCTGGGCTTTCTTAAGCTCTTTCTTAACTTCAGGTAACTTTCGCTCTTGAGGCAAATTCTCAGGGTTCATGCCAGTATTATCCCGAACCATACCCCTTACCTGTTTACCTATAGAACCATGAACTCTCTCTGCCCCATGCTGTCCTGCCCTACCAGGAAGATTCTTTAGCTTTTCTTCAGTGAGAGTCATTCGGAACAAATTTGCGGCCAGCTCAACACGGCTCATGTGATCATATAACTGCCCATGCTTGACACCGCGAATCTCTGCTATTTGCTTTGGTCCTTTATTATACATTGCCCTAAATCCCGCATCATTAAAAAGAGCGTAGTCAAAGACACCATGCCCCTTTGCTGCATCCTGTAGAGCTTTAAAACTCTCTTTTAACTCCTCCCTTACCTCTAAACGCTCAAGATCCTTTTGGCCTTCAAGCATGAGATTAATCTGCTCTACCTGTTCCGCAAAATACACCTGTGCTTTAGCAACCCCCTCCTTCTTGGAGTCAGCATTCATGGCCACCAGATAGCAAGCCATCCTGCTCAGCTTGTAGTCATAGACACTTTTACCATCAACAAGCAGAGTCTCCTTTCTAAAGTCCTCCTCATATGGAATACCTGCATTGATACAAGCCTTAATTGCTCTTTGAATTACCTTTTCGAAGGACTTCATGTTGGCATACCCCAAAACCTGGCAGAACCAACTAGCATACCAAAAACGGATTCCATTGTCATGGCCAAAATCTTCAAACGACATGGAATCTTGAGGCAGAGCTTCTTCAGGAGACATTACAGTTGAGAATTATTTAATGCAAAAGTACTGCAGTCAGTTAGTTTCTTCATGTGCAAACTTTTGAGAATACCGTTTTATGAGCATCATCAATATTCTTTTGTGGATGCCTATCTAGATATAGGGCGGTGACTCCTCTCTCTTTATGACCTAGCATTTCTCTGATTACTGAAAAATCAATTCCAGCATCCTTGGCAATACTAGCAAAGCTGTATCTGCAAGTCTTTGTGGTCAGCTTGACTCCTACTTGAACCTCATTGCTAATCTTAACCAGCGCCCTGTTCACTCTGCTCAGCTGATTCTTAATCTCAATGTAGGATCTCTCTTCACCACCCTTTCCTTGTCTAATTGGAAAAAGGTACCCGGTCTTACTCCAATCATTTATGATGATTCTAGCTTCCGGGAAGATTCTAATTTTTAATTCTTCTCTGGTCTTTTGCCGCTGATACATGAAGTAGTCGCTCTGCAATTCTTCCACTCTTAATTTACTGAGATCGACGAAGTCCATGCCTCGAAACAGAAAACCCAGACACCACAGATCTCTGGCCAGCTTTGCACCCGTATTTTTTTCGCCTGGCCGATACCTAAATAGGGCCTTTATATCTTCCACACTATTATTCCTTGGCATTCGAGTAGTGATCTTAGGAAATAACCCTTTGATAAATGGCGATGGCATCTCAGTATCTGATTTGTTCCAGATTGCTCGCAATGATCGCAAGTATGAATGAACCCCAGAGGGTGCCATTCCCATTGCAATCTTCATATCTCTCCATTCTTTAAGCACTTCAGGTGTAAGATCCTGAAATCTGATCTCCGGATACGATTTATCAAGTTGGTTGATTGCATGTTTGTACGCTATGGCCGTTCCGTCTTTACCCATAGACTTCAGGTGAATTACTTGGCTTTTTCCAAAACTTATGAAATTTCTATCATCTGAAGCTCCAGAAACTATTTTCAATAGATCATTGGTGTCTCCACCATTCATCACAGCCTTTAATGCAGCTTGCTCATACACCAGCCTTATATTCCACAGTTCCAAATTTATTTTCTTGTAAAGTGGATATCCAGACTTGAGCTTCTGATTCTCCTGATCCCAGAATTCAGGGTCAACTCGAATACCAGTCTTGACTGTTTTCTCCTTTCCTTTGTCCGAGATAACGAGCTGCAGCGCACATTTACCTTCTTTGTTCTTATAATGTTGCCAGAGTCTAAACCGAATAGTCATTCAAGATATTTTCAAGATATTTTCAAGACTGAAACGGTGAAAATCGGTAAAAATTGAAGAACTTTGGCAAAATATCCCAGACTCAGTTATTGCCCATGAACTGGGAAGCCCCGTAAACAGGGCAAGGAAATAGGGTGATTAGCTCAGTTGGTTTAGAGCGCTTGCTTGACAGGTCACCCGGATATTTTTATAATTAGCTTATTATCAGTAAAATAAATACTTAAAGCAAAAACCTTTTAAAGATTTTTCAAGGTCCAGCAGATCAACAAGGAATTACTTGGACGGCTCAACAGCAAATCAGGATCCCATCGTGATCATAATCCTGATATGAATCCCCGAAAAAGATTCATGATAAATGGTCGCAACAAGAAAGTGACAAGAATAGCCAGGCATACAATTCTCACTGTCCACCAGATGTCCTTGACATAGCGAGTTGTTTCCTTAATGCTGCTTTTTAGCTCTTTATCGAGATACACCTGGTGCGCACTGTCGAGTCTTTCTCTAAAAGAAGAGGATAAAGCTCTTTGTTTTTCATGAATGGAGGCATTCAACTGTTCTGGAGTAATACAATTCACATTTATGAACCCATCTTGTATATTGACGTTCAAAGAAGAATTTTGATAATTAATGTCTAAGGCATTTCTTATTGCTGAATCACAAATTTGATCAAGCCTGATCCTCATTTTACTTGTATCAGCTTTTACCCGCTCTACAAGTATTTCTTTTGTTCTTTCATAATGAGTATAAATACTGTCAATAATCAGTTGTTGTTTATAAACCTGAGTGCTGTCAACTGAACTTTGCTGAACTATCGATACTTTTTTAGATTGGCACGAAAAAATTGTACTTAGTCCAATTATAAATAAGAGTTTTTTCATGTTTCGTTATTTGGTTTTTTGTTTAGATAATGTTTAATACCATTGAGTAAATCTATTCCATATATACGCTTCACATTTTCGCTGATACTTTTGATCTCTACAACCGTAATGAGTCCTGAAATTACCTGCACCCAGGGAACGTATTGAATAACATTTTTTTCAATGCTGTAAGAAACCACGATCACAAAGGAATAGATAAAGAATTTTGTAAACGCCCAAAAGAGCTTATCCAAGCTCAAAACTTGCCACCACTTATCCCCTTGATCCCTATGCTTTATAGAGGCCATTACGCCAGTGATTATATTTAAGCCAATGACCATAAAGGCAGTGCCAATAACTGGCATAATCGGGCTAATAATTACCCCTATCCAAACCCCAAGCTTGGTCATTAAATAGATAATTCCTTCATCCTTGTTCATGGCTTAATGATATATGGTTTCTGATCATGATTCATACAGGCTACATGGACCCATGAAGGAGTAAACGCCAGATCTTCAAGCGTATTAAATTTCTTCAACTTTCCATCTTTGATTAACATCTTTATTGTAACAAAAAGCTTTGCTACATTTCCATCTTTAGGTACCAAATCGAACGCTTTACCTTGCTTGTGTACAGAGTAAAAACTTCCATCGTAATCATTAGGAGGTCTTAGCCCTCTGCTATCATTTCTTCCTTTATTGATATAGATCTCAGAGCCATAAGCTTTACGAATGGTATCCAGATCTCTCAAACAATCGGCATCAAGCCGCATCCACGAGTTTGTTGCACCAATGGCTTTGAGAATTTGAGGATGTACTAGCTCCTTAATAGAAAAGAACTCTGGCTTATAACATTGCATGTTTACAGGTTTGATATGGACATAGCTGCCGAGTCAATGATCTTAAATGGCCACACTGCCATCTTTAGAAGGGAAAAAGTCTTTCCGGAAATTCCCTGAATCCTGATTTCAGTCAGATCAGCTGCAGCCGTAAATGCTCCAGACCCTATGAGCGAATTATTGGCGTGAATAGTCGCATTCGAATCAGCCCAGGCAATCACTGTATTGGAAATATTCATCCCGGTTGAAGCAAGTACAGCAGCAACAGTACTTTCAGTGGAGCCATCTTTTTCAAATACCACAGCCTGACCCGACGGAGCAATCATATCATCATTAGACGCACCTCGTATTCTCCAAAAATTGTCATTAGATGATCCACTCATTTTGTAATGAATCTGAACAGTACCAGCACCACTACGGATCAATGAGTCAGTCAAAAGATCAGATACAACCAAAGTTTCCTGCCCTCTAACAACAGTTGTAGCACCATCATTATCATACTTTGGAATGTAACTGGTAAGCTCCGTGTCGGTTGTGATATTGTGGCCTTGTAAGTGAAGACCGCTAACACCATCTCCATCATATACTAGGCTTCCTGCAAGTGGATTATACAAGCGATATCGAACTGATGCTTCAGTATAGGTGGCATTTACAAATACTCCCGCCCTGTACCAGCCACCACTGTTGGGAATGGCTTCTGGCGCAATGACAGCAACAATATCTTGATCCGATGAATCTACCCAAGTATTAGTCACTGTATTCAAGCGGACTTCTCCAGATCCATTCCCAGCCAAGATCACACTCAAATGCCTGGTATCTCCAGCTGCCAATGGCTTATACATAAAGCTCACCAGGTTATTCTGCCCACTTACGAACTTGTCGCCAACCATGGTACAGAAGTACCCTACTCCTGTGCCAATATTTTCAATGAGCTGCACCCCTTGAATGGCATCTATAGGTGAATCTGATACTTGGTTGAAAGTAGCATTGGCCAAGTCAAAATCGTAGATATCCGCACTCTTGCAAGTGTTTTCAGATCTGCCTTCTACCAACAATTCCAGGCAGCTGCCATTATTTGAATATCGAGGCATGTTTGCCAATGGTTCATTTACATACTTACCAGATGAATTGAGGTATGTGCCAATAGTTCCTGATCGCGTCAAGACCAAGACACCTTTACTTGACAGAGGCTTTACACCCATTGGCTTTAATACATTTCTCCACCTAGGGATGAAAAACAGACTTGCCTTATCAAATGCGTTGTTCATGTTTGCTTTATTGACTTATCACCGTATGATGTGGACTACTTGGAAATACCTGGTTATAGTTTTCAGGAATATTTAATTTATCATCCAATACATCTATCCACCATGGCGACCACTGTTGAACTTCAATACTTTCTCCATTCATAACCTGTATCTCGGGTTTTCTACTTCTACCCGCTAGACTATAATCTTGCACGAGCGGATTTAGAGTTTTCAATGACTCAATGAATTGCGTCATTTCAGACTTACTAAAAAAAATGAATTTTTTCATGTTGTATATTTTTCCATTTCGGCATCTGTGCTTAAGCCGGCTTTTGCTGCATAAACCAAGTGATTAAAATTAGCCTGAGCACCATTTAAATGATTTGATCCTACATTAATTTTATCTAGATCACCAATAAATCCGTTGAATGATCCGTTGTGTACTTTTAGCACTGAACCATTTACAGCCCACTTGACAATTTGAGCCGAATCATCATAAGAAATTGCACATTTAAATAGATGAAAAGAGCCCGATGATAATGTTGAATAGCTTTGATTGTAACCACCATCTGCCCTTACATTTAACTGAAGTTTATCATTTTTTACACGGACCCTAATTTGATTTGCAGATGATGTACCATAGCTAAATGTTGCCACATATGCATTGTGCTCATAATACCCTGCGGCTTTCACCCAGAAGACTACCGTTCCAGAAGATGATGGCAGGAATGATGAACCTTGAATACTTGTGATCTCGCCGACTTGGGAGCCAGTTAAACCTAAAGATGTAAGAATGGGCCGATTGGGTACATCCTCCAGTGAGATGATGCCAGAATGAATAATGACATCAGCTGTTATTCGAGATATGCAACCTAGCCCAAACCTAAATTCCCTACCTGTTATTCCATCGATATTTGCTTGAATCATATATGAAACAAGATGATATCCAGAAGACGGTACATTTGTGGCACCCACTAAAGCATAATCGAGATAGTGCTGAGATGTACAATCAACCGCACTATTTCGGTATAAAACATCTCTAACACTGGCCACACCATCAAACTCTACAAAGGCTGAAATTCTATAAGTATCACCTGTATCCATGGTTGGAATAGCAATCTGACAGAAAGCTCTACCATCGTCAAGATTTATATCCAGAGACTTCGCACCATCGATTACATCAGAATTCGATACTACAAGTGAAGAATCTGTACCTGCAACTTCATTCCATATACCTCCAATATCTGGCAGCACAGCATCTACGTCAATTAAACCGGTAACTGCATCTTCAAATTTGCTATTCTCAAGCAGATTAGTAATAGAGGTATCCACTTTATGGCCAATAAAAGATCCATCAACATCATATTCAAGACGCGGTACATGGTTGGCCGTCTCTTTGTAATAAGGATGATCACCTCCATCACTTTGCTCCCAAGCACTTGAGTTTCTATTCACGACCAAATCTCCAGACCCATCTTCTGGCATCAATGCGTAGGCTTTGGAGGCTTTTCTGTTTCCAGGTATATACAACCAATCAAAGTCTTCCCACCCTTCAAAAAAGAGAGAGTGAACATCAGCTAGTGATGCAACTGTTTCGCCTGAGTCATTTAAAACCCTTTCAATTAGCCTATTCCAAGCCAAGGATATAGCACTTAATTTTTTTGCTCCTATTCTCAATCCCAATCCTATCATGGTGCTTCTTTTAACTTTATGAATCCTTCTCCATCCACATATAATTCACCAGTAGCTGCCTCTGAGCTCTCCTGAATATTAGGCACAGACAATTGGCCATTAAAACGACCATCACCAGAAGCAGTGTCAAGCTCAAGAGCATCTTGACTTGAACCAATTCTAGAGGCTGAAAGAGCCAATCCACACAAGAATCCTGATGATCTGCGCGCAAGCAGATTAGACAGCTCTTGAGCCTGAATCATTATCAGGCTTCCTGCGGGATAGTTGGCAGAAAAAGCCACTGAATTAAAACTGATCGATGTATCAGTTGAATTTAAATCCGCGCTCAACTCTATTTCCTCTGCATCCATGGTGGCCATGTTCACGATGATCAACTTTTGCCCATCTACTGGCCCATCAAAACCCAAAGACTGCACATCAACCGCATCCAAAGTGCCTGCTGCTATGCTGGCTGTGGTAAATGTCAATGCAAGCCCCGGAGGTAAACTATACTGCATAGACTGACCAGCAATCTTTGCCGCCATGACTTGCTGTGGAATATCAGTGATTTCTCCTACTGTAAAATCAGTGGTGATCCGGGCGAGCTCATGGATCTCTCCAGAGATATGTCCTTCTCCAGTTTTATAGACATAATGAGTGAATGCGAAATACTTTGAATCCCAAAGTATCATTTCATGACTACTAAGACTACCATTCATTTGTACGGTGTGCAGCTCTCTTGGAACACTATACAACCGAAGCAACTCCTCAAGTTGAAAGGCCACGATATTTCTTCGTGTACCAGCGTTTTCTAAACGCCAAGCAACGCTGTCCTGCCATTGAGAGCCTGTCCAAATCTGAATTTTAGTATTGTTGGTAGTTCCTCTGCCATCAGTTATATATGCATCTGGCAGTACCTCCACAGCACTACTTTGCGAACTTGGATCCTTGGCATAAATAACAGTATCCCTGAGCCTAGTGATGTCTTCTGGAAGATGCTCTACAAATATCTCAGTGGCTTTAAATATGTCTATGGTTATGAGCTGAGGAATTTGACCATTTCCATTTTGCGAAACAAAGGCGAGATCTACTTCCACGAATAAGGTTCCTGAACCAGGTATGTTACCCGTGTCGATATTCACAGCGTCATTGAAAAACATATCCATATTCAACTGCATCTGAGTTGAACTTGTAATGACCTTACTTGTCACCGCCGTTGTTCCCCAACCTGAATTCGTGCTATAGTACCAAGTATTTGTTCCTACCAGCTTGAGGGTAACTGTATATTCTCTATACACATTCGCAACGACACCACTTCTTGCTTTCACATAGAAATTACCCACTACTCGAATAAAGCTATCCTGAGAAGGCAATTCGGTAATGGAAGCTGTCATGAACTGCGTAGTGGTCACATAATTTGTCCTTGACCATAGACGAGTGCCACCATCATACTTTATCTCCCTTTCTGCTTTTTTCAGCTTTGGACGGTATGTGTAGCTACACTGAGGCCCCAGAAATTCAACAAAAACTGGATTCCCTTCAGTCGTTGGCAGGTAATCCATGACTCCGGCACTGATTATTCCAGACTCATTCTGAAAATCATTTCCTCCCGGTGAATAGTTTCTCTGATAGATATGCTCTCTGATAGTGCCATCAGCTTTTTCCGAATGATTGGTTATAAGCCACGACCCACCTGACATTTCCAATTGGGCTGAAAACGCCAAAAGCATTCTTTCCAGGCAGGTATAGTGATCATAAAACTCAGTCTTATCTGGATCTTTAAATGTGTTATCAGGATTTACAGTCCACCGTGCAAATGGATTTTGTGTGGTACCGTATGCCATACTTTCTTCGAACCAACGAATGGCCGTTCGAATGAATGGATCTGTATTCGCGAATAATGGACCGGTATCCACGTTTCTCAGCATCTTAAAGATCAAATTCAAGGCACTGACATAGGTCAATGGCGATGTATTCTCCTTGAGTCTTTGCAAACCATCACGAGCCACCAATTGAACTTCCAAACCCTGCTCAATTGGTTGATTGGGAATCCGAATGAGATCAACTACAATATTTCCCTGCCACTCAAGATTTGACTTCTTGTAATACTTTATAAAGAATCGGTCTTCTTGGTCCTGTGCAATAGCTTGCAAATAGTTGAGCTCATTAGTTGAAAAGAGCCTCCACTTGACTGTGCCAGTAGTTCTTATAATAGGCTCATAGACCTTATCCCCTGCCTGACCTCTTTCCAGTGTAAAGCCATCATCATAGCTTTCCACCTCAAAAGATTGAGAAGATGGCGTTAATAATTTATCCCAGATCTCCCATCGATGAAGATTTCCAAAGAGATCATAATATTCATTGTGATACTTTGGACCCATCAGCGCGAATTCCTGTAATCTGATCTTTCAATAGTGGCTTTCGCTACTTCTCCAGAAAGCATAAACTCACCAGATACGCGAACATTACCACCTTCATTAGATCCTATTAATGCTCTAAGCTTTGAAAGTGGAAGAATGGCTTCACTTTCACCACCCTCACCGACCATGGCCAATGTTGGCCCCGTAACAATACCACCAGAAGCAAATGCAGGAACCCCAAGTATTCCACCCAGAAAACCAGTACCTCCTGAAGCAATCCCGAAAGCAGCGGAGAGGGTTCTTAATACCAAAAACTTTGCAATGGCCTGGGCGATATCCTTTTGTAGCGATGTAAAGAAATTATGGAAGGCATCTGTCATATCGCCAGCACCATCTACAACACCAGCAATAGCATCATCAAACAAATTAGAGAGTGAATTCCCGACATTTTGAAGCCTTGATTCCAGAAAAGCTGTTTCCTCCTTAAACTGATCTATTCCAGTTGGAATAACATCAGGAACTACTTCTTGCCGAATGCCCTGATCTTGAGAAATACCAGGCGTTAAGTTTGGTGCTTTTACCCTTAGCCGAACAACAGGTTCAATTAACCGCGCTGCTTGATCCAGAGAGGTAGTCACTCTTTTAATTGGTTCATCTGAAAGACCACTAATTTGATCCTGCAAACCACCTATTGCATCAGACAGATTGATGGTAGATTTCTCAGCGCCATCAACCTCAAATCTGTTAGCCTTAATAAACTCAGTGAAGAATTCTATTCCCTGGCTTACTTCAGCGAGTTTTTCGCTCAAGCCCGTCCACCCAGCGCCCTCTGCAATCTTTTGTATTGGATACAAAATAGCCTTGGCAAGACTTCCTGCCATACCCACAATCCAGTTATAGAAGGTGATAAAGGCATTTCCAAGAGATTTCCACATATTGGCCCAATCCCCCTGAAGGAGGTAAGACAGAGTGGAAAATAGATCTCCAATAATCTGAAGTGCTGATGTAACTGTATTGACCAGTGACTGAAATTGAACACTGGCTAATGCAAGAATATCGGTTCCGAACTTATCCCAGATTACTTTGACAAGACCCACAAAAGCTTGAATGGCTACCTGAATTCCTTGCCAGGCACTTTCAGCTGCTTGCTTGATACCATTCCACAACTGAGCACCTTCACCGCTTGTAAAGTATGCATTGATTGGCTGCCAGTTCTTAATAATCAAAGCTGCAGCACCCGCCACTGCAGCACCAATGGCAAGAATTGGAGCAGATACGGTAGCACCTGCCAGGGCCAAAGAACCCATGATCTTTGTAAGAGAACCAATGGCAATTAGAGCCGGGCCAATGGCAGCCGCTAAACCTCCGAAAAGAACAATCTTTTCTTTAACCTCTGGAGAAAGAGCTTGTAATGATTTAACAGCTTCTTTGAGTCGACTAACCAATGGCAAAATTGCCTTGGCAATGATACCACCAATTTCTTCCGTTAGGTCTCCGATTAAGTTTTGCAATTGCTTAAAACCACCTAATCCAGCTTCTGCAGCCGCTTGTGCAGAACCACCATATTGCTTTTCTAATTCTGCCAGAATCAGACCCTGAGCAGCTGCAGCATCTCCAGCCTCCCAAAGTGAATTGATCATAGCCTTTTGGCTATCTGTAAATTGAATACCAGATCTACTGAGTGCACTAAGATTAGCGACCGGATCATTCAACGCTTTGCCCAATTGAATAGCTGCACTCTTTAGGTCTCCACCTAAACGAGTGGCAAGATCTAGTGCCGCTTGCTGGGTTCTGTCAAACTGATCTCCCGCTATATTAGTAAAGGTGAGCAGCTGAGCAGTGACATTCTTCAGGATATTCTCATCGCCATATAGAGATTTATCCTGCATCTGACTGGCTAGCTCGGTGAGCTGTTCCAATGTTTTACCTGCAGCCCCTCCTGTACTTTCAAGACCTGTTCTAACCTGAGCAAGAGCCTGTTCTTGTGTATCCCAAAGATGAAGAGAAACACCAGAAAGCGCCAACATTGGAGCAGTCAGATAGGTAGACATAGTAGTGCCCATCTGCTTCATCTGATCACCAGTACGCTTCATGCTGCTACTTACGCGCTGCATTTGCGTCTGGAACTCTTTCAGATTCACATGGAATCCGATATTGATTGATGAAAGATTATTGGCCAACTCTGTTCAATATTTTCTTTGCCTCTTCTATGGTGGGCACTTTCTTTTTTGGTTTCCTCTTATCTGCCTTAAGCTCGATGATATCTTCTGGCCTCTTCACATCTTTGAAGCGACCACCGGCAGCATAGAAGGAGATAATTCTGGTCTGTAACAGCTCAAACTCCAACTGATCAGACTCAAAAGCCTCCTTTTCCTTAATCCAAACTGAAAACTCAGCTGGATTCATTTCATAGAACTCGGTAAGGGAAAGCCCAAAACGGGCACATAACGCGATCAGCCGTTCCCAGACGCTTCTGGAATCAGTTGAGCTTCCCCTGTTGGGTTTCCCTGTTGTTCAGATTCAGGAAAAAGCTTTTTGACATCTTCGGTGAATTTCTCCAAGACCTTGGTCATTGATTTAAAATCACTATCAAGGATCTTCTCTACCTCTTGATCGTTTAACTCTTTTTCACCTATGAGCTGACGAGCGCAATTGAACCCATGTTTTGCCATGGATTGCACTTTGTCAAGACCAAATTCTTTTCCAAAGTCTTCCAGTGAAACTCCAGTCTCAGCCATAAACTTTCTTATGGCTGAGAAGGCGAATCTGCATGGAATGTCTTTTCCGTTAATCTCAATGATATCTGACATGATTGGACTGATTTAGATTATGTGATTTCAGTGGCATTGAGCTCACCAGATCCAGCTATGGCAATGGTGTACTTCACACTGTCCTCGGTTCCGGAATTCTCATCTAATGTCCTAACAGACCCTTTACCAGTGTAGCGGTAATCTCCCACATTTGCACCCTGATGCGTGAAACGGAACCAGAGATGATTATCCTGCTCCCAATATTCATGAAGAGTATCTGGAGTAATTCTGTTGTCCGGATCGTCATAGACTGTGAAGCCGTCCGAAGACATTTCCCAGCTCTTTTTTCCTCCTCGACCCAACTCTTTGTACCCGCCGGAATACTTGTTGGTCACTTCTCTTTCTTCTTTCGCCCTACTGAGACTCGCGTTCTCAGCGAAAGCCAAACCTGTCCAGGTCGACCCGTCTGTAGAAATCTCCACGACGTAATCTGATCCATTGATGGGTTCTTGTGATGCAGCCATTTATTTTGTTTTTAGGTTGTACTGATTGCTCTATATGAATTGATGAGGGCAGAAGCACAGTCTCCTGCGACCTGCACGGCACCTTGTTTTGTTGCTTGTTTATCGAGATATGCCAGATAACCTCTAGCAAACCATTGTGACCCAGAAAACTGTAGGTCATATACAAGATCGTCCTCTGTTCCAGAAGTGATGTCATAATTGGCCTGTTCCAATTGGCCCACCAATCGAACCACTGAGTCCTCGACATCTACCACTTCTACCCAGACTCTAATTCCATTTTCAAAAACAGAATCAAATGAAGACGGTGTAAGATGACCTTCAGAACTGGCAAATACCACGAATCCAGAACCATTAATTGTAAAGCTCTTCTTTCCTCCTTTGGCCAGCTGTGCATTACCACCAGAGTACTTGGTCATGACCTCCCTAGTCTCCTTTGCACGGCCATAAGATGCTTCCGTACTCATAGCTATGTACTCATAGTTCACACCACCGTCAACTGAAATACGAAGCAGGATGTCAGATCCGTTCTTACTCATCTTGCCACCCGAATTTTAAAGTCCATCTGGATTCCCGAAACTTCCCCACTTTCGCTGTACGCATCTCTTTCTGTTAGAAATTGGATGCTTTGAATTTTCTGGTCGTTCACTGTTCCGGAATACCTATCGAGCGCTAAACGAACGGCATACATCACATTCTCTGATTCTTTATATGTGTCGGAATAGCAGGTCAGTTGAACCCTTTTTTCATCTAGACGACTGGAGCCATACTTTGAGTCATTGGGATCATTATCCAAAACTTGGTAGAATACAGCTGGAAGCACCTGCAATTGCTGGATCTTCATTGGCGACACCCTCACTTTTATAGTTCCACTCTCTTCAAAGCCGAGAAGTGCCTGAACAGCCCCGCTACTTTGCAATATCTTATAGATGGTCGACCCTATCATTTACTGAGCTTTTTGATCTGTTTGTCAATCTGCTTAGCAGCCATATTCAAAGCTTTCTTTTGAGCACCAGGAACTGTTTGCCTTGATGCGCGATCCATGAATGGATTGGCCGGAACAGTTGTTCTACCACCTGCCTTGAATCCGTAATGAATAAGCCGTGCATACCAACCATCATTCTTCCTCTTCGAACCCGCACGAGGACCCACATACATATTGATGTTCGGATTGCCTTTACCAACGATGATCCCAATAGCTTTTTTCAAGTTTGGCGATGGCCCAAACTTGTTGTTCTGCGATTGCTTTTTGCCAGCACGCGGACCACTCATGATCACTGACGATCTCTTTGGTGCTTCACGCTTGGCAGCAGCAACGACTGGACGAAGCACTGGCCGATGAATAGATATCAGAGCTCTTCTGGTTTTACGAGCATCACCAATTTGGCTGAGCTTATGAATCAGCTCATCCATTCCTTTGATATCTACACCAACCAATGTGCTCATCACTTGTCCAGAATGAAGCTTGAGATAGTGGTATTGGTCGCAAAGACCTTCTTGACTGATCTTGGAAAATCCCCAGATACACCCTCGAAGATGATTCCGTCATTGGGATCATCGCTTTCAACCATGTCCTCAAGGAGCACATTGATGTTCCCAGAGCCATTGACATAGATGGTACCAGAACTTGCAAATACTCCAGAATCATTTGGAGTAAGCCGTTCACCATTTGTTGGAATTGCTTTTGCCATTAGTATTTCCTTTTGCTCAATAATGCCAGGTATCGATGGCGACTTACGCCCTTGATCGACACCTCTTGAATTGCTGTGATCTCATACCTGATATTCCCCTCCGCGAAGATTTCCCAGTTAGGGCGAACATCTGTTCTGTATCGAATGACAAATGAGGCATGCGTAATGCTTTTCTTCTGATCATTCTCAAAACCCTCTTTGCCTTTGCCATCTAAAAATTGAGCCCAGACTTCAGCCACCTGATTGAAGGATTCCGTTTGTTCACCAGTACCAGTAGTTGTAATGGTTGGACTCAAAAGCGCGATTCTTCTATCCATTTTTCCTGCATTCATCAGATAGAGGCTTTTAATGGATGAAGTAGATACTCTGCTGCAGTTAAATTGCCACTCTTTTGTTGGCGATCTTCTCTGTACAAATGCATTTCGGCCACCTTTAGAAGCACAGCAGGAATCACACGCTTATCAACTGCAGATCTCTGTGCTGCTTCATTAGCCGAAGCAGAATAACCCACGGTCATGGTGATCTTGATCCTATCGACCTGATCACTTTGCAAGGATGGAAGATTGTTGATGAAATGAACTTTGGCAATTGGGCCATTCAGATCTTTAATGAAATTGGAAGTAGATAGATCCTGATAGTCTCCTTGCTCATCCTTGTATTGAACTGAATCAATAGACAACACCGGATTGTATCGCCCGATTTCAACACAGGAATGATATGGCCATTCATCTAGATAAACCTCCCAGACTTGTTTCATAAATGCTTTCTGAGAATAGTCTTGCGCCCATTCTGTAGCAGCCTCTATGTAATCAGTGATAAGAGCATCTTCTGCTTCAATTCCGTCAGCTTTGAGGTGCTCTTTAGCACGATCAAGACTAACCACCATAAATTCAGCAGCAGTATTCAACCTGTATTTTGATGCTCTTGTCACTTGATTTCTTTATCCTTCTGGATTTGAAGAGGATGGCTTATTATCTCCTGGAGGCTGGGTTTCTGGCGCCTCAGGAGATTCTTTTTCTTCATCGATGGCCTTTGGCGCATCCGATAAGTAATCTCGAATCTCTTCGACAGTCTTCTCACCAACTCCTTTGAGTGCTTCTAAGTCCTTGTCAGATGCTTTTTGAACGTCTTCTAGACGTGTGAGACCTGATTCTATAAGCAGATCTCTTTTTGGAAAGTCCTTTGGAAGGTCACTCTCCACTCGCACTTCCAATGCGTATCCATCTTCAATTACTTGTTTCGCCAACTCTTCTTTTAAGTCAGCCACTTCACCTTTGACATAAGCCAGGCCCACTGCATGCGCAGCATTTGAGATGAATTCTACTTTGATTGTCTTTCTCACAATAAATGATTTTTTATTCATGTATTTGGATGGGAGGGCAGACCAGCTGCCCTCCCGGGTCCAATCAACCATTACCTCCTATTTAGGAGATAGCAGTATCGAAGTCCTTAACAACAACAAAAGCATTGGGCTGAAGCACTGCGAAATCACTGTAGCTGTTTACAATAAATTCAGTGATTCCAGCCTTCCCTTTGGTGTAAGGGTTCACAATGATCTCAAGGCCACCCCACATTGCGTAAGTCAGGGTCTGTGCATTGATAGACCCCAGTATGGCTGCACTCAGACCAGTACCAGTACCCTTGGCAAGATTGTTTGGCAGATGGCTAGTGGCCATTGCTGGATATCCCTCAACGCTGTTGTCTTTGCGATCCCAAAGGAAGATACCGGATCCAGCATCCAGCGCAGTGTTTTTCAGCTTTCTGCGGCCCTTATTGGTCGTGATGAAGACCGGTGCCATGTCGCCATACACATCGGCCAGCTCTTGCTCCATCTTGAGGATTCCCGCATAGGTCAAAGCTCCACCGTTTGCACCAATGGCCACAACTACAACCCCTGAATCTGTGATGATTCCAGTGGGCTGATCATTTGAACCAGTGCCCTGGAAGCCTTCAATATCCAGCTTGGTAGCAACCCCTTTGGCAATCTGATCTTCAACTCTTGCCTGAACCGATATACTGCTCTGGCGAAGCAGCTGATTGGAGACATCAATAAATCCAGTCAAACGCTTTGGACGAAGCTCGACATTGGTAAAAGATGGAGATGTTTCATCTGCATCACCAGTTTCCCCCTTACGAGTGAAGGCAGCTACCGCATTCTCACGGGGCATGTCAACATTCCCTTGAAGTCCTTCCATGACCCCGGCACCTTCGGCCATAAGTACATTCTGCTCACGAAGTGCAGGAATGAGGCCTTGAACTTCCGTCTCAACAGTGAAACCACCCTGTGTTCCGGTGCCAGCTGTCATATCGCGCTTAAAGCGCTGCTTGGTTCCAAAAGCACGAGAGTTGAGAACTGAACGAGGAATCAAAATACCTCGACCTTCGACGGAAACACCGGCCTCTCGGAATTCCTTTTCGGCCTCCTGCTCCATTTCTTGCTCAAAACCATCAGCTCCGCGCTTTTCGGCAGCAAAACCTAGATGGCGTGTAATGGAGTAATTCTTTTCAATTTCACGGCTTTCAGGATTCAACCCATCATTTTTGGCCTTGTCTTTTGCCAGACGAGCCTCCATCTTCTCGCGCTTTTCAGCGGATTCAATTTGTGTGTCCAGGCTGCGGATCTCACTTTCCAGAGTGTCAAACTCTTTTTCTTGATCCGGAGAAAGATCACGCGTTTCTCCTTTGTCATTGTAAAGCAGCGAGCGCATTTTGTCTTCTTTGCCTTTGCGCTCCTGCTTCAGTTGAACAGATGTCTTTTTCATCTTGATTCTGTTTTTGGTTATTGTTTAAGTGAAAGCAGCTTGAAGCGTCGCTGCATTTGTTCCGATTTTACATTCCGGCGCTTTGGCTTAGAAATCATATCCAATGATCTCTTGGCCTCAACTTCTGTATCCTGACTTGCCGGAAAAGTCACAGGACCTACGTCCAGAAGTGTTTTCATTTTTGTAATGACCAACAGATCATCACCATCTTCCATTTCCCAGTGATAATCACACAGGGTAAACTGGAATGAACACTGCGAGACATCACCGGTGAGAATCATATCTTCCAGATCTCTGGCAAAAGATCTATCTGGAGTTCGGTATCTGTAAGCCAGATGGCCTTCATCATTCAAGTACAGCTCAAGTGTTTTGGAAGCAGTACGGCCAAGAACATAATTGTTGTCATGGTTGAAGAGTGCGCGAACATCATCGCCCAACACATCATCAAAAGCACCTGGTTCCACGCGCTCTTTGAAGTAGTACATATCATAGGTGATTCCAACCTTGGAAGCAATTCCTTCAATTGTGGCAGGCTGCCACTCACCTTCTGAGACATTGCGCTTGGCAGTAACCGGGGATGTCACATATCTACGATGTGGAGCATTTGTCAATTCACGCTTCATCTTTCTTCATTTCTAGTTCGAGTTCAGCAAGTTTTTCCATGATCACAGCCATGGATTCGGATTGCATGTTGGTGGGATTGAAGTATTCATCACCACCATCACGCGGGTTCATATTTTCCTTAGAGCGGATCTCATTCACATTGATTCCACCCATATACCACAGAGATCTGTAGTAGTTGATTCTTGTTTTGATATCTCCACGAAGGAGACTATTGAGATCTAGTGCTGCCTTCAGTGAAGAATCTCCATAGAGCACCTTTCTTTCATACTCTGCTTCCCAGATTTTGGCTTTTGGCCGAATGCAGTCCTGAATAAACCGCATATTGTTCTGCTCTATTGAGTTGTAGCTGGTCTTCTTCTCACTGGACAATCGATCCAGAGTTAAACCATACACCCTGGCGATATCCTCAACATTCCAGCCCATAAGCTCAATGGTTTGGGCATCACGTTGAGGAAGGCTGAATCTCTCGTACTCGGCTCCAGAATGAAGCACAGGAGTTTTAAAGCTATTCTCTCCGCCCCAGTTTTTATCCCACTCTTCGGACAGCTCAGCTGGCCTACCCTCTTTTAATTGCCCAGCAAATTTGAGCGCGCCTTTTACATGAGCACCATTTCTATAGAACTTCTCTTGGTAATCTTTCGTGACCATGCCAAGAGACAGAGTTCGAGCATGGTATTGAATAGCCGATAGCCCCTCGTAACCATTAAGACTTTGCCCCATTATGTGAATGACATCAGCATCCGCAATGGGCATATCTTTTCCAACTAGCTTGAACCACTTGTTCCCTTCATTCAGGAAGATTTTAAAGCTTCCTGGCTTTAGGATCTCAAAAGACTGAGGAAATCCATCTTTATCTCTATGTATAATCGCCACTGCATTGCCATACAGCAAGGCGATCATCTGCATGGTTTGTCTAAACATCTGGCTACTTAGCCAGCTATTTACCTGAGTGTGGACCAGTGGATAGAGCTGATGATCCGTTTCAACAACGCGACCACCATTTTCAAGCCTACGAACAACTTCAAATGAAAGAGAACCGACTGTCTCACTGATAAGTGAAACAGCACGCCAGACAGCAGATAGCGTAAGTGCCTTCTCCGGAGTAACTTTTTTTCCAGACGTTGAATAAAGAGATCCTATTGCATCAAGTAACCATTGACGCGGTGATCTCAAAGATGAATCCCCAGAAGAAGACCTCCGGTTCCCCCCCAACTTGAATGACAGTAGACTGAATTCCACATAGCAAAACTTCTACTTCAAAATGAGGTAGAAGGGAAACTGAGTTTCCTTTTTTTTGACGTGGTAAAACTTGGTTAATATTGGACAATTATGAATAAATAATCAGTTTCCGTTGGGCTAAGTTTATCCGCAAGTTGTAAAACATTGCCTTACTTTAGTCTATTAATTAGCCATTTTACACCTTCTTTAAAACCATTATTTTTAGCTATTACCCAGTATTCATCTGCACATATAACTCCATTTACATCGCTACATCCATTAGCTGCTAAATTTATTTCTTCTTCAGTCGGTAACGATTTTACAACATCGGTTAAAGTTAATTGCTCTTCAAGCCATTTTACATAATAATTGCTTGGCACTTTAGGTTTTAAATCATTATCTGCATAAGCATCAAAACCTGTTTCTTTTTTAAATTTTGTTTCTAAGTTCATTTGTATTTATTTAATT
>Ga0181380_1000214_pt1 | contig 26737 bp, 26 predicted proteins | sample 3SPOviralmetaG_FD_130116 | JGI IMG/M metagenome (GOLD analysis project Ga0181380, IMG submission 130116) | Marine viral communities from the oligotrophic San Pedro Time Series (SPOT) site, San Pedro Channel, CA, USA - 3 SPOT_SRF_2009-08-19 | ecosystem: Environmental > Aquatic > Marine > Strait... | reverse complement strand
GATTTTTAGGGATTTTTAGCTATTTTGGTTCTTTTTTTTAAGTTAAGTTGAAAATTATTATATACGAGTTGTAATTATAATATAACATGTTACCTTATATGGTAACAGAATGAATTAATTATTTTTATATTTAATATTTTTTGTTGATTTTACATTATGGTAACATTATTTATAGTGTAATTATAATAATTGTTAACATTAACGGTAATAAAATATACTGTTATTTTTACTTTTTATTCATTATTTTTTGTTTATTCATTAAAAATAATGATTAATTAATTAAGTATTTGTTACCATTTGTGGTATTATTGAATAAAAATGTTTTAAATAATTATATATTATGTTTATTTTGTTTCATTATTGAAATTTAATTATTTACATACAATAAGGTAATAAATAATTAATAATATATTATAATAATATATGTCATTAGTAACTGGGACAGTTTGTATTACTGGATATTACGGAATAGGTAAAACTAGCCTAATTAAGCGATTTTTATTTGATACATTTGGTACATGCGAAGAAACAACAATCGGAGCATCTATTTTTACAAAATTAATCGATAAAGATGAATTTAAAGTATATACAACATTTTGGGATACGGCAGGACAAGAAAAATTTGCGGCTCTTGTTCCAATGTATACAAGAAGTGCAGATGTAATTATATTTGCAATTGATCCTACACAACCAGAATCTTTTGAATATTTTAAAAAAAATATTCAAAGTATTATTGGTCCAAGAGTTGGAAATCCCCCATATGTTATTAATATTGTTATAACAAAAATGGACACGCAAGAAAATGATCAATTCGCTTCAACACAATTTAGTAAACTATTCTTCTTTTTGTCAAATATTCTTGAAAAATATAAATTACAAAATAAAATTATTGTAAAAGGATATTTAACAAGTTCTAAAAATGGAAATAATATTAAACAATGTTTCTTAGAAGCAATAGAAGTTATTTATAAAAAAAAACATAATCGACTATTTAAAAAAGAAAATATCATTCTTGAAAAAAAAAGTGTAGAGAGAAAAGAATATTGTTGTAATGGTACTTTTTTTTAAGCAAATTATTTTTCATAATTATTTATTTCTCTCTTTTATTTTTTAATGAAACCCTTATATAATATTTTGTAATGCGTCCTTTATACATAAATTCTCTCCAATACGCTTCACTATTTCTTTCTTATTTTTCTTTTGTTGTTCTTGATCTGACGGACCAATTACTTGTAAAATTTTATCACAATATTCATCACTATTTAAATTAATCTGTGTTATTTCCTGTGCTTGTTTATTTGATATCTTATTAATAGCTTGTTCAACTTTTTCTCCGTTGTCTTTATTCCACATATTTTCATCTTTTATGTAAAACTGTAATCGCTTCTTATCACTACAATGAATTGGACGCATGGTTGTTTCCAATTTTTTCAAATTTTCCATCAATATGATTGAAATTCCTTCAATATATCCTATTTCTGTTGTCTGAATTACATCCTTAGGAGAGATTGATATATTTTTCATAAAATCACTAAAATTTATTGCGTCCTTACAATGTTCATTTAAAAATACATTTATTGAAATATTATTATTTCCTATTTTTGGTATAATATTTGAAATTTGCTTATTGTGAGTTTCTTGCTGATTTTTTAACATATTACGTAACTCCTTATTTTCATTCATCATTGTTAAAAGCATGTTTTTTACACTTATTTCTTCATTATTTACTATTTTTACATCTTCTTTTTCTTCAAATACTTCCTTTTCTAAAAAACGGCATTTTTTTTGTGACGCCACAGACCAGAGCGATCCTTGTATGTACGTCCACACTCACACGTAAACTGCTTTAAATTTGATTCGGCATTTTTTCGTTGATTTTCGTTGATTTTTGTTGATTTTTTGTGTTTTGCTGTCAACAGGTGTTTGTTATAATTACTTTGTTTGCTCGTTTTAAAGTCACAAATTTTACAATAGAAATTTTCGGCATTTTTTGGCATTTTTTCTGTTGATATATTAGCAACGCAAAAAATGCCTAAATGCTTTTTTTTTCTAAAAATTTAACAAAAAATAAGGGTTTTTTTTCTTACCATAATTTAAACCTTAAATATTAACATATAAAAATGAATTTAAAGCATTAACGTGTAAAATCGTTTTTTCACGTTTTTTTCCAAACTTTTTTCAAAAAATCAAATTTGGACATTTTTTTTTTGTCCAAAATCAAAATTTGAATCCAAGTTTGAAAAAAAAATTAATCTAAACTTTTATAATAAAATATTATTAACAAATAGTATATTATTAATTATAAAAAAAATTTAATAATAACGGCTAATGATACCAAAAATAGATAGTAATATTTGGGTAAGTAATTTCGGCAAATTAAATCACAATAAATTGTGGTTGTTTAATTTGCGTCATATGGTTTACTATTTCACCTTTGGTTTTAACAATTATAATATGTATTTTATTATTATTTACGATGATTTACAGTCTTACCCCTAAAACCTTTTTTATGTCCCTTTGGAGTATATTGTTGTTGACTTTTTGTCCCCGTTCGTCATGGTTTAATAAACTTCTTGGGACCAAATTCCTCTTGTTTACGAAATCCTTTTGTTTTTTCTCCATTATAATCTTTTGATTTTATTTCATAATTCTTATTATTCCTTGAAGACTCTTGCTCTAAGTATGAGTTTTTTATTTTAATCTCACATGAACTATTAATATTATTTTCTATGAGTTGTATTGTTTCTTGCACCTGTTCTAATTCTTTTTTTGTTAACATAACTTATTTGTATTTAAAGAAAGTTTTTATATTCTAATTTATTATTTAATCTAATTCAATTTTTTATATTATGTTTTTAATTTATTATCTTAAATCATCGAATACATCATTTGCATCTATTGTACCATTATCAACCAATTCTTTTATAATAACAGCTAATTTTTCTGATTCAAAAATACCGTCAATAGGTGCACCGTGACGTTTAAAATATTCCAAATATTGAGGTTTTAAACCGGGTACGGTTTCTACTGTCTTCTTAATATCAAATAGAAAAAAGGCATCATTTCTACTACGTATATATTCGTTTAATAAATCTGAGTCATTTAATATTTTTTCTTTTTCTTCAAGTGTTAAAATTCTACTTTCTTGATTTACATTTGTTAAGTGTAATTGAATTGCACGATATAACCCATCAAGAACTTTGTGAAAAGATAATTTATAATTTGAAAAAAGTCGAGCATCTTTTTGATAAAGTTTTAAATATAATTCAAAATTTAATAAATTCGTATTTGCAAAACGATTTTGGTCAACTAAAATACTACCAAGACTATTATACACTTGATCTGTAAAAACACTTTCCAATGTATTTAAACTTGCATCACGAAAATATTCCAAATAAGTATTTAATGAATTTACAAATAAATTATATAATTTTTCAAATCTTTGCATATCCATTGCAACCATTTTACATTTCTTTTTCATATTAAGACTCTCTAATTCAGGTGTGTAATTTATCATTAATGTTTTAAAACCTTTTGATGGTCTTATTAACGCCATGTGTTATATATATACTCTATCTTTTAATAATCTATCTTGAAACATGTTTTGATTTTTAGAACAATATAATTGAGTAAATTCTAATGCCAAAGACAAATCAGAATTATTTAAATCAACAACATCTCCATGTTTATCGATTAATTGAATATGAAGTTTACGTATTCTTACACCACCAAAATAATTTCGTTCTTTAAAAATACGATCACTTGGATTAATTTGATCTACATTAAATGCAGGATCTTGAATTTGTATTCGTCCTAATATATTTTTACTTAAATAACCTGTTTGAAAACACGAAACAATTTGATCTTTACTGTTTCCTACAAAATCATCTACACTTAAAAACATATATGTTGTATAATTTTGAGCATATATATTTGTTCCTTGTAAATAACCATTATAACTTATATCAAAATAATTATAAACATTATTGTAAGATATATCATTTGCTATATCTGTTTCTAAAAATCCAAATGTAAATAATGCACTATTTTTATAGAGCATTTCATTATTTGAAACATCTAAATTGTAAATACGATATGTTAAATCTTGGGGTTTTGTTGTTGATAAAGTATAACTATATTCGGCATTTAAATTAGCAATTTCAGTTGTAGTTTTGAATCTAAAAAATGATTTACCAGATTGTAAATTAATCTCAAAAATTAAATAACGTAAATTTGTTAAACCAGCATTTACATCTAAATATTGCTGAATATTTGGTACAATATCAGCTGCATAATATGTGCCAGATGGAATTACTAATGTGTGAATTGTTGTTGAAGGAACAGATGTGTCTGTTATTTCTATTGTAAATTTATTACTTTTCTTTGTGCTATTATATAAATAAAAAGTATTTGGAACTTCAAGACTTATTAATTTCATTTTTACAACATTTTCCATGGGCATTGGTAATGTAACCACAAAATCAGTTGTTGTTGTTGTGTCTACATAATCTCTAAATGCAGAATCAATAGAAATAACCTGTTTTATTTCATTACGGTCAAGTTGATTAACCGGATAACACGTTTCTTGAACATTTTCTATAATTTGGGTTGGTCGAATTGTATTTACTGTTAACTTTTGAATTAAGTTATCTTCTTTTTCCTTTGTATCTTTTGTAAAAAACTCAACAACATTATCATATGCTGTTTCAAGAAAATCTAATAATTTCTTTTTTAAACTTTCATCTTCAACTTTTCTTAATCGGTCTTTTGTTTCTCTATAATTTTTTACTAAATCTTCTTTTTTACAATTTTTATCTATTTTGAAAAAATCTAGTAAATCATTAAAACTATATGAGTCAATATCTAACTCAATATGTTCCATGTATATATTAATTCATAATAGAATTAATATATAATTTTTAACCTAGTAATTTAAGAATTAACTAACTTAAGTCATTGTAATTTTAATTAAGTATGAGCGGTCGCTTACTGAGCGGGCACTTAAACCACCATCAGCCTCTATACCTGGGTTTTTAAGTGTAACTTTGTAAAATAAGACATCACCAGTATTGAATAAAAATTGGTGTTCATAACCTGTGTTGCCAGAATTATCTGTTGATGAAGTAGTAGTAGCCATATCAGTAAGTAGGCGTTGTACACCAGAGTTATCAGCTAAAAGAACACGTAATAATTTACCAGTAATGTTAGCGGATGTATCAAGAGCGTATGGTTGATCATCAGCATCAGTAAGTACGTTGACAATCTCAATGTGAAGATCATCGTTTATATTATCACTAATATCTGTGCGCAAAGCTGCTTCGTTACTGAAAATATCAGCGTTGTTGTAACCACCTGTAATTTCTTTGGCAATGTGACGAACAAAATCGTATTGAATTGATTGACGTCCACCAACAGCAGTATCACTGTTGTAGTTAACGTTAACAGGGTTATCATCGACAACTAAGTTACCGTGAGAAAGGAGAGGTTTGATAATTCCGTCCCATTCGGGACCGTTAGTTTTGCAAATTATATCTTGTGTACCACTAAAATCGTTTAATTCACTGGAATCAGTGTGGAATGAAAAAATACCAGAGAAATCGTTAGCAGGAAGACTAATAGAAGCACGAGCGTCAGCGGAAAGAACTTGACCAGTTGTACCAGTTTCAAATGTGGCCCTGGTTGTCATGGTACCAGAAATATCTTCGCTAAAAATAACGAAGTTGAAAGTGTTAGCTCCGGTGGCTGTAGGTCCAGAAGTAGCAGTTGACATTATAAATAATACAAATATTAAAAAAACTTAAAAAAAAATAAATCTTAATATTTTTATATTTTTATAATAATTCTAATTTTTAATATTTTTATAATAATTTTTTACTTTTTTACTAATTTTTATTTTAAAAGGATTAAACGATCTTAAATAAAGTCCGTCTAAACTTTTAATACGAGATAATGCTACGTAAGTTTGCCCACATTCAAATATTCCATTGCCCACATCAATTTCTGCTAAATCAAGAGTTGCCCCCTGAGATTTATGAATTGTTAGTGCCCAAGCTAAAATAAGTGGTACTTGTTTTACAGCAACACTTGGTATATTTTCACTTTTCCAAACAAAAGGACTAATTACTTTTACTAAACCATGATTAAATCGAACGCAAGGAAAACCTTGTTCATTAAATGAAACAATAATACCTTGACTTCCATTACAAACTGGTGTTGAACTATCTAAATCTAAATTTACAGTACACATAACTTGGGCACCTACTTTAAGATATAGTTGTTTTTCTACATTTGAGGAAGTAATAAGTTGTTTTGTTTCAACTTCTATTTCTTGATGTGAATATTCATTTGCTCGTTCTTTTTCCTCTTTTGTTAATTCCAATAGAACGGGTTCTACAACTTGTATAACAAATTCTTTACTTGCACAATCTAGTTTTTTTAAAGACAATTCATTCTTTTTTTCAACAAGATGTTTTGTTGGATACAAAATAGTAGGTTGAACAATAGACAAATTCTCTTTTGAACGTGTTACATATTTTTGAAGAACCGAAAATGAATTCTTTGAAATATTACCAACACGAATTTGATTAAGTATTTTAGAATAAAGAGGATCTTTTTGTCTAAATATTGTTTTAAGTTCTATTTCATTGTCAAATGTAGATTTCCACAATTCAGATTCAAAACAAAATTTTCTACTTTCTTCATCATTTTTTTCTCCAATAGGTGGAAGTTGGAAAAAGTCTCCACAAAAAACTAATTGAATTCCTCCAAATGGACGTGTATTGTTTCTTAATCTTTTTCCTAAATAATCCAGAAGTTCAAACAATTTTTTTGACATCATACTAACTTCATCAATAATCAATATATCAGTCATTTTCCAATTTTTCACCTTTTTACCTCTTTTTATTTTTGAAAGCAAACTTTCCTTTGATGATTTACCTAATCCAATACCACACCATGAATGTATTGTTTTTGCATTACATTCCAATAGTACAGCGGCACAACCAGTAAGAGCACAAACACTTACATGTTTTTTATTTTCTATTCCGTACGTTAATAGTGTTTTAATCAAATGTGATTTACCTGTTCCTCCGGGACCTGTTATAAATATATTTTCTCCTTCTTTAAATTTATCAAACGCATATTGCTGTTCTTTTGATAAATTCATTTCTTCATTTATTATATTGTATTTATTTTTTTTCAATTTTAAATATATATGTCTTTTAAATGTTGTAGTGTATTAATGTTTGTAGCAATTTTGTGCGGAGGAATTGTAGCTTGTTATACAAAAATTAAAAAAATTTTTTGTTGCTGTTAAAAGTAATTAAATGTGTCTTATATAGGACACCATATTACATTATAAATATTATACTTAAATAGTTTAAATATAATAAGATAGAAATTACAATTAATGAATGAAATAGTTCAAATGTTGCAAATCCATTTACCTCAGTCATCTATTAGTGAAAACTTTTTAAAACTAAATAATGAAAAGAAAAGTTTATGTTTAAAAATTGGTATGGAATGTTTAGATAAATGTGATCATTCAATCGAAAATTTTTATAATCAAGAGGTTAGTGAAATTAGAGAAGAAGAAGAACAAAAACTTAAAAAAATAGAAGACCAGTTAAAAACAATGCAAAAATCACATAAGCAAGAACTGGAAAATGTTGCTAAATCTGTATATGAAAAAAGTAAAATAGAAAATGAAGAAAGTAACAAACAATTAAAAGAAAGACTGGAAAAAGTAGAAGATGAATATTATACATTTAAAAGAAGTATTGAATCTCAAAGAATTATTGAAATAGAAAATTTTAATACAAAATTAATAAATGAAATGTCTAAACGAGATGAAAATATGCATATACGTGAAGAAAACCTTAGACGTTCTTACGAAGAAAAGTTAGAAAATGAAAGAAATAAAAATAGTAAACTTGAAGCATTAGAAAATAATTCAAGTTTAAAAGGAAAACAAGGTGAAGAAGATATGGAAAAATTATTAAATCGTATATTTCCAAAAGCTGAAATTTTTAACTGTGCGGCAGAATCTCAGCGTGGTGATTTTAATTTGCTACAAGATTCTATGAATATGATGATTGATGTTAAAAATTATAGAAAAAATGTACAAAAAACAGAAGTCGATAAATTCCACAGAGATATGGTTGCTAATCCAGAATATACTTGTGGTGTATTGATTAGCCTTCATAGTGGTGTTTGTAACAAGAGCGATATGAGTTTAGAAATTGTTAATGAACGACCAATTATTTATCTTCATAATTTTTTAGATGATACAAAAAAAATAATTTATTGTATTAATGTTGTAAAAATGATTCACTCTATTGAAAATTTAAATTTAAAAGACCAAGAAATTGTAGAAGCAATTGTTAAAATGCAAAAAGAGTTCAAAAAAAAATATACAAGCACTAAGAAAGAACTGGATAAATTTTATAATAAAATGTCCACGTCACTTGATGAACAAGATAATATGATTAAAATATTGTTTGGTCTGTTTCAAAGTAAAAACCAATAAGAGCAATAGAAATACCTAATATTGTACCAACTAAAATTTGAGATATATAGTGAGCCTTGTATTTATAACGTTGATAAAGAGTACTAATAGTTACAAATATAAATAATGAACTTAATACTGCTTTGTATTTTTTAGCGTGTAATATAAAAAATGTAGTGACAAATGCTGCCATTTGAGCATGTCCTGATGGCATTCCGTAATCATTATATTTGAATTTTTTCAAAAATGGTATTTTCATAACACTTTGTTTTTTGGGTCTATTTTGCTTAATTACTCTTTTTAAAATAAAATTTAAAAATGCGTTTAATTGAATTAATTCTGTAAATAGAAGTTTTTTCTTAAATTTAAAAATGAACATGTAAATATAACTAATACCAATTAAGATACCAGGTCCTAAAAATCCAATATAATCTATTATCATTAATATAACTAGATAAATTAATATTGATAAAATTGTTTAATACTTATAGCAAATGACCAATCCATATTATTTAAATCAACAATATTTCCTCGGTCATCTAATAACTTTATATGTGCACGTTTTAAAGTTGCAGGACCAAAATAATCACGTGTATACTCAGGTAAATCACTTTCAGGATTACTTAACCATATAAGATCTCCAACAGATCCTGGGTCACGTGTTACAGGTACAGATATTCGTGCAATAATATTGCTTGGAAGACTGTGATAGTTTCTGTTTGTTTCAGCACGTAGTTGTTGCTCCATAATTTGCTCAACAGTAAATACTTGGGCTTTTGTAAGTCTTTGAGGAACAGCACTATTGTTAATATTTCCTTCATTTAACGATACTTGATTTCCAGAAATAGTTGGGCTTCCATCTGAATTACAAAAATTTTTATTATAATAATTTGGTAATTTTTCTATTTTTTTATTTGAATTATTACTATTTGACAAATACAAATGTCCATCATAGTTAGAATTAAAATCGTCAAAAGAAATAAATAATGTTTTAGGTCCAAATGTATCTAGGCAAGATTCACTTGTATAAGTAGTAGAACCTGAATATACTGTTCTTCTAAATCCCAACATCCAACCTAAATTATGATCTTTTGTTTGTTTATTACCACATAAACTATTATAATTTTGATTTTCATTAAAAAATGTCATATTAAATGTATTTGCTCCACTTACATCTTTTATTGTTGTTTTAAATGTATTTTCATCATAAATTACACTTGAACTTCCACCAAAAGCAGTATTAATGGCTTGTTGTAATTTTTCTTGTAGCGTATTTGACGCATCCGTTGCATTAATAAATTTATAATTTCCATCATCAATTATTACTGTTTGACTAATTCCATTACAACTTATATCGAAGTAACTTGTTCCATGTTTTTCACTAAATGCATACCAAGATGTAGGTATTTCAAATGATTTTACATGAAATGAGATTACATTTGTAATTGGTTCAGGAAACTCTATTAGAAAATCACTTGAATTACTTGGAGGTATTAATTCATCATTATTTATTGTTGTTTGACAATTTCCAGACGAATCTATATTATAACTTGTTGATGAACGATATAATAAATTATCTCTATAATGACTACTAATTGATAATATTTTTTGTGTGGTTTGTCGTAATATTGGATTATTTACACCTTGTCTTACTTCACCTGGTTCATTTAAATACTTGCGAAACATGACGTTTTTTACTGGATCTAAAATTTCTACATTTTGATTTACTCTATCACCAACTGTTCCATCTTTATAACCTTCTTTAAAACTAAATAAATTATGCAAGCCAAATCCTTCATCTGTAATAATTGAAATTCCATTTTGAAACATATAATTGTTTATTTTGTCTTTCATATTTTTATAAAAAGTTTTAATTGAATTATTAGTAGTTGTTGATAAATTTTCATCTATTTTTTTATTTATTTCATCTTCACTTACTGGTAATTTTAATTCCAATAAACTAATTAAATCATTAATTGTGTAATTATCAATATTTAATACATTTGAAGAATCCATATACTATAATATAATTCTTTTTTTTTCAATATAAATTCACAATTATTTATAAAATTGAATTTAATTTATTATGGAATAGTATTTAATAACGCCACCATGGCAACAGAAAGCGAATCACAAATTAATTTTGTTCTTATTCCTGATACAAATGAGTGTCCAATTTGTATTAATAATTTTACAAAAAAAGTAAAGTCCAAAGTAATATGTAGTAAATGTAATTATAGTTGTTGTAAACAATGTTATCAACAATATTTACTTTCAACTACAAATGATCCTGCTTGTATGAATTGTAAAACTCCATGGAATATGGAATTTTTGTATGAAAATTTGACTCGCTCTTTTATTAACGGAGAATACAGAAAACATAAGACTAATCTGATGATTGAAATTGAGAAAAGTAAAATTCCTGAAACAATGCCAAAAGTTGAAAAATATAATAAAGAAAAAAAAATTCAAGAGCAAATTAGAATTCTTAGAAAAGAAATTAGTGATCTTGAAGAACAAAGACGTATTAAACTTCACAAAAAATATCAACTTGAAATACAGTTTGCTAATTCAATTAATGGTGTAATTTCTTCTACTGGTGAGAAAAAACAATTTATGCACAAGTGTGGCAATGGTGAATGCAAAGGATTTTTGTCATCACAGTGGAATTGTGCTGTATGTGAAGGAAAAACATGTTCTAAATGTTTTGTATATATTGGTAAAGAAAATCATGACTCTCATGAATGTAAAGAAGATGATGTAAAAACAGCAGAATTTATTAAAAAGGATACAAAACCGTGTCCTCAATGTGCTACACCAATTCATAAGATCATTGGTTGTGACCAAATGTGGTGTACTCAATGTCATGTTGCTTTTAGTTGGAAAAATGGAACAATTAGTCATACAAATAACATTCACAATCCTCACTATTTCCAATTTTTGAGAAATGGTGGTCAAAATGTTCGAACACCGGGTGATCAGCATTGTGGTGGAATCAATATTAATGGGTTCTATACTGCTTCTCGTAATATGGTTTCATATTTGAATAACTATTTTGATTATAATTTTAAGCGAGATGAAGTAACTGGAAAAGTTGTTGAAAGTAAGATTGATGTTATAAAAAGGTGTAATATTAATTATAAAAAAATTTCAAATTTGTTGTCTGAAAATAATTATTTTAAAGTAAATAATCTATGTTTTCAAGTAACTAAAAAATGTCTACATATTTCAATGATTGATAATACAGAACACATGATTCGTGGAGCAAGACATACTTTGGACTATCTACAGAGTATTAGACGTTACATGACACAGGCAGAAAATACATTTGACCTCGCACGAATCCAGTTTATTGTAAAAGAAATTGATGAAAAACGTTTTCAACGAATTATTACAAAAGAACTTAATACTAAAAGTAAAGGGCAACGAACTCTTCAAGTTCTTGAAGTATTTAACGCTGTTGTTACTGAAACCATTAACAGTATTATTAATAAATATAGTGAGTGTATAAAAAATCAATCAAGAAAAACTAATACTGAGGAGTTTGTAGTAACAGAGAAAGAAAATGAAAAGCGAGAGAAGCATATTGTTAGATTTTTCGAAGAATTGAGTAAAGATTTTAATAACTTGATGAAAATTCGTAATTATTGTAATTCTGAACTTGAAAAAATTGGTAAACAATATAATAATAAACCATTAATTATTAATAAGGAGTGTCAAGTTAATAAATATAATTGGTAATAAATATAATTAAATATAATTTCATATTTTTTAATCATATGGAAGGAATCACTGATGTTTCATCTAATGAGAATGTTGAAAAAATTGAAGTAACCATTTCAAAAAAGGATTATATTTATGGAATTGAAATACTTGAAAAAAAATTTAAACGTAGAATAAATATGGAACTTACACAACTCGAACACTTTCATCAATTATTACAGCCTCCTCAATTTATTGAAAAAATGAAACAAGTTGTTTTATTTTGGAATCAAGAATATGAAAAAATTTTAAAAATTCCAGTAAAGACTAGTGAAGTAATTACTATTTTGTGTATACTTGAACAAAAAATAGGTCCTATTATTCAACAAGAATTAAATTATACACCACAACATGTTCAACAAGAAATTAATGGTTGGGCAAAAGATGAATTTATGCGAATCAAACAAGAAAAAATCCCTATAAGTAAAGAACAGTCTAAAAAAAATAATGATAGTTTCTTACCAGATTATTTAAAGAAATAGATTAATAAAGAATGATTCTAATTTTTTTATTTTATTTCTATTTTTATTAGGAATTAATGATATGCCGTGTCCTCTCTTACAATGAGTTGCTCCTTGAAAAACTAATTTTTCAAGACTATTAAGTTCACTATTATATTTTTTTTTAAGGTAATGTCTAGAAATACGAAACATTCCTCTATAAATATAACGGTTATAGTTGTTATCTTTATAAATTTTAATTTGTTCTTTTAAGTAAGGTCTGTTAAGTAAAAATCCAATACCATTAATTTTATTATTAGAATTATTCATTTCAATAATAAAAGTATTTGCGTGTAGTGGAATAAGATGTGACATTTTTATTGGTGTTCCATAAATGCATCCGTCTATGTTGTGTTTTTTTCTCCATGTTCTATTTTCTTTATATGTGTCACTATTAAATCGTGTTGTAGTTATGTAAATATTTCCATAATTCTTTGTTCGTAACATTTATACAAGAATAATAAATTATTAATTAAAATCAATTATTAATTAAAATCAATTTTTAAAAGACAAATAGTTTTTATGAAAATCTAATATATAATTTCTCTCTTGTATTGAAATTCCAAAGTAGTCAAATACACTACTATTTGTTATTTCTTTTGGAAAATCTTCTATTTTTGATATATCAGGAAGAAAGGTAAATGCTTCTTTTTCCAAATATTTCATACGATAACGTGTTGTTTCAAAAATATAAAGTGCTAACTTAGTATTTAAAAATGATTGAAATATTAATAAATCACTATGACTTTTATTTTTAATAATATAATTATCTCTAGACGAAATACCAAAAACACCACTTATATCATAATATGGAAAACCATACATTTTATGAGCAAGTATTAGTTTCGGTTCACCACAATATTTTAATTTTTTATTACTATATTTAAATTCAAGAGTTGGTTGTAGACCATTTAATTTACAAGTATGAACATTTATATATGGATGACCCGTTGTTTTAGTTGTTTCTAATGAAACATTTTTTGGAGGCAAATTTGTTTTAATTGTTTCAATAGTCCCATATTTTTTTATATAAGGTTTAAGTTTGTTTACAATAGACACACCACAAAGAGGAATTGGTTTTGTTAAGTTATAAGAAGTATCTATATAGGCTTTGTAAATAGAATCATAGAGAGAAATAGAAAATTGTGATGGTTCCTTTTTTAAAGTAAAAAAACAAGTAGGCGTTTGAGCATTTCCTTTAAAACATTTATTAGTTTCTGTGTTTGTTAAACAAAAGCATTTTAACAAGTTATAATTACATAAAAATGAGTGCATTTTTGCTTTATCTACTTTCATCCAAAGTGAAGGTATTATTACATTTAAATAACCACCATCATTTAAAAGATGAACCATTTTTTTAACAAAGAAAGGCCAAACCGTCTTACCATCTTTTTTTTTATTGTTTTCTTTGTTTGTTGGTGTTTTTATATTTCCTAATATATTGTAAGGAACATTACCAATAATTACGTCAAAACTTTTATTTGGTGCATAATTTATAAAGTCTTCTATTTGTATATTTGCGCGTAGAGAGAAATGTTTAATTAGATAATTTTTAAAATATGGATTTACTTCAATCATATGTATATTTTTTGTTAAAATATGATTTTTTCTTTTTTTTGGGTCTGTTATTATATTTTCTAAACCATTAAAGAGTTTATTAAAAAGAACCATTGAAAAATAACCATAACCAGCACCAACATCAAGCCAAGTAAGATTTGGATCAGAAAACAAATATTCAGGTAATTGTGAAAACATTTTATGTATTAATGAAAATTCTGTAACTACTTCTCCATAATTTTCCTTTCTCTCTTTGGGAACATCAAAATGTTGCTCAATCGTATCAAGATTAAATAACATTAATGTATTTGATGATATTTTTTAACAATATTTAATGTAAAAGTTAAAAAATATCTTTGTTTTTTAAAATAAAATAGATTACATCACGGTAAAATGGTCGAAATATACTCAAATTTTTTTTTAAATCATTGTATTCAATCCAAGCAAATTTATCTTTTTCAAAATAGCCATTGCTACATATAAGAGTTGGATTTGTTTTTTTAATAAATTTATAATTGTTTTCTAAATAATAAGGTAATTGTTTATTGTATGAAATTTGCATAAAATTACAGTGGTAATTTGATTTTGTAACATGCTTTATATCTGTTTTTGTTACAAGATTTCGTAATTTAGTTTTAGAACCAAGTATTCCCGACATTTCTTCATAACCTTCACGAACAGCTGTTTCTAAAATGGTTTCTCCTTTTTCTTTTGAACCCCCAAAATCACTCCACATTCCTTTGTGATTAAATTTTTTATTATCTAATGTTTCCCGTGAAAATAAAAAATAAATGTGTTTCTTATTATTTATAACTTGCTTTGCATATGGTAGAATTCCAGCCATATATATTATTCAAACTTAATTTTTTTAGTAAAATTTGTACAATCTAAAATACCAATATTATAGTTAAGTGTAAATTTGGGAGGTAAATTTTCACTTGGGTCAATATAAGCACCAGTAGTTTTCCATAAGTTTGCTTTACATAAATCATTCTTTCCTAAACCATATTCTCCGAATAATTCAATAAAATTATAACTACCATCTCTTACAGTGTACATGCTATTGTATGTTTGAAAATATTCAGGTTGTGAACAAGGTGCTGAACCACATTCAACCTCTGTTGATGGTGGAATACAAAGATCATTACCTAAAATTAATTCTTTTTTTAAGCCATAACTTCTAAATGTTAAAATACTTGAACGGTCATCATTAAAAACAAAGGTTCCATCATAATTTGTTTTATTTGTAGTATCTTCGGCATCCATTTTTGCAGAATTATATATTGTTTGTGCTTTTACTCGTGATGTATAATTTGATGAAGTTATATCTGCTTTAAAATTTCTTAAACTTCTAGCGGGGTCCATTATATATTATGTTTGTATAAATTAATTATACAGACAGTTTAATTGTAATGAAATAGTGTAGTCCATATTATGAAGGTTCATTTTTCTTCCATATGGATCAATTAATTTAATACGTAATTTACTAATTTTTACTGGACCGTGATACATTCTGGTTGTACTTTGAGCAGTTGTTAACATAAGAGGGCCATTTGAAGTTTTTTGTGAAATATCAATTGGTACACGAGCCAATACATTACCTTGTAATGATGATTTGTTAAATGAACCTATATATGTTTGGTTATAGTTATTATTAAAATCATCAATAATAATAAAAAAATATCTTGGACTTTGGGGATCATAGACACCTTCACTAACATAAGATACATTATTAGAAGCATCTGCAAAATCAGGATTTACATATTGACCAAAACGATAACCAAGTAACCAACCTAATTTTAATTGAAGTGGAGTTTGGTCTACTACTGTTGGATCAATGTCAGGGGTTGTAGTAGCATTTGGTTTTAAGTTAAAATATACTCTAAATTCGTCCGTCAAACTTGAATATTCAGGAGTTGCAGCAGTATCTTGTTTCCAACGAAACAATGAGCGATATGAAAATTGGTCAACAGTATATGGTGTAAGTAAATTATTATTTGTAAACAATAAATCAAATCTTATTTGTGTATCAGTACCAGGTCTTTTTCTTGGAGTATTTGTTGCTATATCATATTCAACAGATTTGTTTATTGCTAATTCAATTTCTTGACCTGTTGAATTTGGTGGAGGATAAAAATAATTACCATTTTCAACAACAAATTTTCTTAATCCGGCACCTTGTGCTGGTAGTCCACCATATATTAATCCACTTGGATCGTATATATGAAAATAATTATTTCCTACCATTGAATCAATATTATAAATTGTAGATGGAATTTGTATACTTTGAATGGTCATCGATGTTACTTTTTCAATTGGTTCAGGTAAATCAATAATAATATCTTCAACATCAGTAGCATAATAATTTTCTCTAAATCTTGTATCAATATTTAATATTTTTGCTATTGTTTGAATATTTTGTTGGTTTATTGTTTGTTGTGGATTTCTTAATTTTAAATTGATTGGTGTGCCATTTAATTGTTCGTTAAAACTCATTTATATATAATTATTTTTATTTTTATATTACCAAAATTACAAATTAGTTACTTAATAAAGAAGTTACTTGAAAATTAACAGAATAGTCCATATTTTGTATATTCATTTTTCTTCCATAAGGGTCAATAAATTTTAATTGTAATTTACTAATTTTTACAGGTCCATGATAATTTCTTGGTGATGACATTGCATATGTTAAAAATGATGGACCATTTGATTGTTTAAAAGAAACATCAATAGCAACGCGAGCCATTACATCATTATTTAAAGAAGAACGATTAAAATATGAAACTATATTTGAATTAAAGTTTTTATTATAATCATTGACTATGATGTAAAAATATCTTGGACTTTGAGGGTCATACACACCTTCACTGACAAAAATACTTTTCTGATTAGTATTTGATACTTTATATTCACCAAAACGATAACCAAGTAACCAACCCAATTTTAATTGAAGTGGTGTTTGGTCTACTACATTTGAATCAACGTCAGGTGTTGTACTAGCATTCGGTTTTAAATTAAAAAATAATCTAAATTCACTACTTGGCCACTCCTCTATATTACCACCCGAAAACCTAAAACCAGATCTATATGTAAAAACTTCTAATTCAAATGGTATACTCATACCATTACGAGTAAAAATTTCATAATATTTTACATAATCACCATTTGTAGTTTTTTTTATTGGTTCATTTGTAATTAAATCATATTCAATAGCATTATTAATTGCACCTACAATTTGTCCTCCTGATGCTTCACCATATACTCTTACAATTCTACCACTTGCAACTCTTATAGCAGTAGAATCTGGATAAAGATAATTTCCATTTGTAACAACAAATTTGCGCAATGCTGGACCAGCAACATTGTGACCAGGAATACTTAATCCAGAAGGATCATAAATGTGAAAATAATTATTTCCTACACTTGAATCAATATTATAAATTGTACCTGGTATTGATACACTTGAAATATTTAAGTTAATTACATTTTCTAAAGGTTCAGGTAAATCAATAATAATGTCTTCAACATTTTTTTTATAATATTGTTCTCTAAAACGAGTATCAATATTAAGTGTTTTTGTAACTGTTTGTAAGTTCATTTGACTTAATGGTTGTTGAGGATTTCTCAATTCTAATGATATTGGAGAACCAGTTAAAAATGTGTTATCCATTCTTATAATGTATTCAATTAAATTAATTTAAAATATAACACAATATTAATAAGTATGTATAGTCTTTATTTTGATGGGGCTTCCAAAGGAAATCCAGGACCAAGTGGATGTGGTGGAATAATTATTGATCATAATAAAAATTATTCTGAAAATAATATTACTTATAAATATTATTTACAAAAACAAACAAACAATTATGCAGAATATATGGGACTTTATTATGGAATGCTACATGCAGTCAAACTAAATATTAAAGTATTGGATGTATTTGGGGATTCAAAATTAGTAATTAGTCAATGTAGTGGTGCTTATAAAGTTAAAAATGAAAAACTCTTACAAATATATGGTAAAATAAAAGAACTTGAAACAAAATTTCACAAAATTGAATATTTTCACGTGTATAGAGAAAATAATAAAATTGCCGATAAATTAGCAAATGAAGCACTGATACAATAATACTTAAATACAGAAATATTATTATAAAGAATTTAAAAGTTACTATTTATTTTTATTAATGATTGAAGATGAAGAAGAATTTATTGAACATATAAAAAAACAAAGGTATATGGTAATTTTTCCTGATAAATCTTGTAAAATGTATGAAAATATTAGAGACGTTGCAAAGGATACAAGTATAGACCATTCAACTATTTTTAAAAAATTAAAAAATGATGTTCACACGTTTTGTTATGCAAAAGGTAGTGATTATATTTTTTATATTAGAAAAATATTAAAATTATCATAAGATTTTACAATATTTTAAATTTTAAATTTTTTAAAATTGAAATCTTTTAGTAATTAGAAATAATTATATAACACCTAAAAATGCGATTAGTTAATAATCCCTTTATTAATGATGAACAGCAATATCAGCAAACTGATATTGAAAATGAAAAAATTAGCTTGATAGAAGCTAAAAATATGATCGCTAATGTATCTTACCAAGAATTTATGAATTGTTGTTCACTTATAGGACTTCCTAATTATTTACATGGATTGTACTATTTACACTATTTGGCAATGAAAGGAGAATTTGTAAGAATGAAAAATTTTATTATTCAACTTCAAGAAGAAAATATTAATATTAATAAAATTATTAATTATAATAAAATTCCCGAATTTAACTATGCTTCACTAATTCAAACAATTATTACATGGAATGCAAATACTGAAATTATTAGTTATTTCATTGAACATTATAATTGTGATTTTGAACTTTGTGATAATATGGGTCGTTCTTTGAGAGATTATATTGAACAAGATAATGAAATATATATTTTTCCTTTTACAAATATTTTAGGTTATGGAGAAATTCCATATCAAAGACATAAAATTTATCGTCGTAATAGTGATGATTTTGAACAAATACATATATTTATTTTAAATACATTTCAAAATGAACTAATAGAGGAAGAAGAACAGGAAGAAGAACAGGAAGAAGAAAATATCATTGTTGTAAATCAACTACCCAATATGAATGTTTGGAATGATTTTATTGATAACAACATTAATAATCAAAATGAAAATCAAAATGAAAATCAAAATTTTATGTTTGATGAAGTAAATGAAATTATGTATCAACAGCAACCGGAGGAACCAAAAGATAACATTGAAAATATAAATGTTATTAATAACAAAGTTATTGAACACATTTCAAAGATGAATATTAATAATGATGTTCAAGAACTACTACTTGAATATTTAATTAATCTAAGAATTTACAGTGAGGAGGATTTGTTTTATACAAAACTTTATGATGATGATTTGATTGAACCTATTTTTGAAAAACAAGACATTGAAGAAATTTGGCGTTACATTAGTAAACGTAGTCCAAATTATGTAGATGGAAAATGGATCGTTTAAAAAATTGAATTTAGTGTATAATATTTTTTAATTTACTACAACAACTTAAAATGTCTGCTTGTAACATTAATAATAAAATTATTGATCTTGAAGATTTGGTTAAAGAAGATTCACAGTTTTTACTTATTAACAAACATTATCATGATTATAGAAAAATGATTTTTGAAATTAATGAATGGTTGAAGCAACACAATAATATTAGAACTTTGAAAAATGATTTTTCTGTACTCTATAATAAGTTTAGTCATAAATATAAAATTAATGTATCAAAAGCACTGCTTGTTTATACATATAAAAAAATGATTGTAAATAATGAAATTGAAAGTAATAGTGTAATGTGGTCTGTTTTGCGTAAGAGACCAACACGTAACCTTTCAGGTGTAGATGTAATTACTATTTTGATGCATCCTTATCCAAATGGTCAAGCATTTACATGCGAACATGATTGTTATTATTGTCCTAATGAACCTCCAACTGATGAAAATGGATTTCTTCCTCCTCCACGTTCTTATTTGTCCAAAGAACCAGCAGTAGCACGAGGTCTTCGTAATAAATATGACGAACTAGATCAAATTTTTGAAAGAATTACAACACTCATCAAAAACGGTCACGAGGCAGATAAATTAGAATATATTATTGAGGGAGGTACACATAGTGAGTTTCCAATGAACTATTTGGAAAAGTTTCATCGTAATATTATTTATGCTGCTAATGTTTATTATGATAAAGAAAAACGGGAACCACTGACTATTGAAGAAGAAATTAAAATTAATAAGTTGGCAAAAGTAAAAATTATTGGTATTTCAGTCGAAACACGACCTGATTGTATTGTTAAAGACCCAAACTGGTTGAAATTGTATCGAAAATGGGGAGTTACACGTATTCAGCTTGGTGTTCAAACGACACACAATAAGATTTTGAAACTTATTAATCGAGGTCATACAATTGAAACATCACATGAAGCAATTGAAATGTGTAGAGATTATGGATTCAAAGTAGAAATTCATATTATGTTTGATCTTCCTGGGTCATCTCCTAAACTAGATATTACCACACTTGAAGACGTATTTTTATCAGAAGAAATGAACCCTGATTATATTAAATTGTATCCGTGTTCTGTAACACCTTGGAGTACAATTGAAAAGTGGCATAAAAATGGAAAATATAAACCATATGCCAATGAAAATAATCCAAATACAATCACGTTACTCGATGTAACAAAACATGCGATGTTACTTTGCCCTCCAAACACAAGAATTTCTCGTGTAGTTCGTGATATTCCGACCTCTTATATTTCAGGAGGAAACGATTATCCAAATTTGAGACAACTTGCTGAAAAACAGTTGGAAGAAGAAGGACATCAAATTTATTGTATTCGTTACAGAGAATGTGGCAGACATCCTAGTTATAAAATTGAAGATGCAAATTATAAAATTCGACACTATAATACTAAAAATGGTACTGAATATTTTATTAGTCTTGAAAGCAAAGATGAAAAGGTAATTTTTGGTTTTATTAGACTTCGTATTCCTTTTAAAGATAACACGCAATTTGAAGTATTGGATAAAATGGCTATTGTTAGAGAACTACATGTATATGGTAATTTGGTGCCTGTTGGTCAAAAGGGTATGGCAATACAACACAGAGGTATTGGTAAAAAACTACTACAAATGGCAGAAGACATTGCAAAAAGTAAAAATAAAATTGGAGTATCAATTATTTCAGGTATTGGAGTGCGTAACTATTATGAAAAACGCGGTTACTACCTTAAAGATACATATATGGTAAAATATTTCAAAAATTATTTTACTAATATTTCTTGTAATATTTCTATTTTAGTATCAATTTGTATTCTACTTGTTTCAATGTTAGTATATTATTATAGTAAGTAAGTAAAAAAATAATTCAAATAATAATATTTTTTTATTTACATAATGTAAAATGAAAGGAGGATTTCTTTTTAAAATAATTGAAGAACAATTCGATAATTGGAAAAGTGATTATCGTTGTCCTCCTGATGGTAGCGATATTGATTGTGGAGCTATGGTTTTAAGTTTTTTAGGAGTTCCATATGATATTTCGGTCGAATTACAGACTACATCAAATAAACAAGGAGGATTGACCCCAAAACAACTTATCTTAGCACTTAATAAATTAGATAAAACAGATTTTGAAAGTTTTACTAGATTAGAAGATGTATATACAAAACAATTTTCTAATGGCAAAAAACTTTTTCAATTTGTACAAAATGAAATTCCACCGGAATATGCTGCAATTGTAATAGGTGAAGGAAGTGAAACCATAGGACATTTTTTTATTATATTTAAAGACAGTAATAATGAAATATTTATTTTAGACCCACAAGCATCATTATTTTTTAGTACGACCACTGCTACAACAATAGATGAATATTTAAGTACGTTTGATAATGGGTTTTATATTTTATTAGGTAAAACGTGTGAACTTTCTAAGTTTAATAATCTTTATAAAACTTATAAATCAAAAAGTGAGAAGATGGACATTAGAGAACCCGATCAGGGGAACGAATTTAGTGAAGAAGAGTATGGCGATGAGGAGGCAAGTGGATATACACCGTTTGAAGCAACGATGCGCCGTTCGAAACTCGCTGATATGTCCAGGCGTGCACGTGAACTCAACGACAGCATGCAAGGCATACAAGGCATTCTTACCGAAGATGCCTTCGAAATGGACGGGGGCAAAAAAAAATCAAAAACTAGAAATTCAAAAACTAGAAATTCAAAAACCAAAAAATCAAAAACTAGAAATTCAAAAACCAAAAAATCAAAAACTAGAAATTCAAAAACTAGAAAATCAAAAACCAAAAAATCAAAAACCAAAAAATCAAAAACTAAAAATTCAAAAACTAAGAAGTAAAATCTCTATAATATGTTTTTTTTTGGTTTGTTAATGGATCTGTTATAATTACATTTTCAATTAGTTTTCGTCCAGTTTTATTTTTAGTTTCTTTTGTAATAGTATTATTTTTTTCATCCATAAGCATAATTGCCATTGCACTATAATTATGTAAATCGATTAATGTATCACGCAACGATTCATCAGAAACACATTTAATTTCATTTTCACTAATACTCACAAGACGTTGGATTTTATCACCAATTCTTACTAACACGCCAATTGAACCATAGTTTGCAAAGGCATCACCATAATCTTTATTTTTTTTTTCAAATAGTTCGTAACCTTCTTTTTGAACTGCTTTTAATTGTGTTAAACGATTAGTCATATTAATATAAATTTTAATAAATCTTTATATTAATTGTTAATATTAATTGTAAGTTTTAAGACATTTTTTGCAAGTTATTCTTTTAATAATTTTATATCTCTATTATATAAATAAATATTTTTAATTTAAACGATTGCATTGACATTCGCCACTATTTGTAACTTGAATAATAGCATTGTTATTTCCATTTGCATCTTGTATAAATGAACGCTTCTTTTTCTTCATTAAATAACGGTCATATGAACCAAGCTTATGATTACCAGGACTTTCTTTTACAATTGTTCTGTTTCTTAAATTTGAAAATCCTGCTACATTGAGACCAGATGTTGTATTTACACTTGTATTTAAACTACCGGCTGGTATAAATTGATCAGGTTTTTTTTCATATGTTAAAGCGGACAAGTTCATCATATAAAGTGATGAATTAACACGATTTTGTTTATTAATGACTTTGTTTGTTTGTGAGTTATTTAATGATGTTGTTTGATCATCTCTACATGCTATACATCTATAGTTGTATGCTCCCATTGCTGCTGACATTATATATTAACACTATAAATAAATTGAAAATATTTTTTTAATTAATAAAATATACAAACGAATGAATCCGACTTATACTTGTAAATATTGTTTTAAACAATATTCAAGAGTATCTTGTTATGAACGTCATGTTATAGCATGTGAAACAAAACAAATTAAAACAGATAATATTAATGTGTTAACAAATACAGAACTTACAGAAATGGTTCTAAATCTTGTGAATCGTGTAAATAAATTGGAAATAGAAAATAGTGAATTAAAAAAATATGTTAAAAAACAAAAGAAAAAAATAGATATATTTGATTGGCTTAATAAAAATAAAATGGTTGAAGTTGATTTTGAAGAGTATATTGAAAATATTAAAATTACAAATGAAGACTTGAAAAATATATTTAAATCCAAAAATAATGTTGAGGCATTATCTTCACTTATTATTAAACAATTTCCTATTGAAAATCACAGAACATTTCCAATTGTTACATTTTGTCAAAAACAAAATATGTTTTATGTTTATAAAAATAACAAATGGACAATTATGAAAGAAAAAGATTTTTCAAACATGGTAAATAAAATATCGAACAATTTAATTCGATATTTTAATAATTGGTTTGAAAAAAATAAAAATAGTGTATTTACTCAGGAAAATGTTCAAAATAAATATCTAGATAATCTTGAAAAGATTTTGGGAAAATCTCATAAAATCTCTGAAAATCAGAAAAAAATTAAAAGTATATTGTTTGACTATTTTAAGTATGATATTAAAGATATTACTGAATATAAGTTTGTATTTTAAAAATACTTATTATTAAATTCATCTATTGTCATAATTGTAATATTTAATTTTTTTGCTTTTTGTATCTTTGTAGTTTCTTCATCTTTATTTTTAACAATTAATATAAATGTATTTTTTACTAATGAATTTGAAATTTCACCACTTTCTAATAATATTTTTTTCTCTAGTTCTTTATTTCGTACACCTGTAAATACTATTTTTTTATTATAAAACTTTCCAGTTTCATTTTTAGTTGTTGGTTTTTCAAACAACTTAACTTTTAACTTTGTTTCTTTGTGAAATTGTAAAAACTTGGGTATATTTTTAACAAATAAAGTTGAAGTTTTTTCAGCAAATCCTTTTAATTCCTTAACCTTTTTTATTTTATCTCCTTCTGTTTCATTTGATACTAAAATATTCGGATAATAATTTAAAACTTCTTTGATTCTTTTTTCACCCATATTTCTTCCAAAAAGATTACTTACTACCATAAGTTGAATTAATGATAAATTATCCAATTTTTCATGAATGTTATTATATAATTTTGATGCCATTTTTTCTTTGAAACCTTCTACTGTTAGAAAATCACTTTTAGTCATACTAATTATTTTTGGTATACTATCAAAACCAGATTTCATTAATCTTTTTACATTTCCTTCTCCTAATCCTGCAACATCAAGACCAGTAAAGAAATTTGTAATATTTTTTGTTTTTACAGTTTCATTATTTAATGCGTCAATCAGTAAAATATCAACACGACTCTCATTCCATTTATAAGGAACATCAGGCATTTTTGATACAGAAGCGGGGGTTATTGTTGCTAAAATGTGGGGTATTACATCTCCACTTCTTACTAAACGAATTACAGCACCAATACCTATTTTATTATTTTCTACATATGCTCCATTAAAAGCAGTTGCGTACTCAATTTTAGCACCACCAATCGTAATCGGTTCTATTTTTATTCTTGGCTTTAAATAACCGTCTTTACTTGGTGTCCATAGTACATCAAGCACCTTTGCTTCTGCAATTTGGTCAGACAATACCATTTTAAATGCAAATGCATGTTTTGGGTTTTCATTTTTTCTTTCATATATTTTATTGTTGCTAACAATAACACCATCAATTGTGTAGCAATATGAATCACGCCAATCAATTAAAAACTCCGACAAATTCGAATTTGTTAGTTCATCATGTTTCATGGTGTCATATAAAACAACTTTAACATCAATCGTGTCTAAAAATTTCATTTGTTTTGATGGTTTTAATAAAGGCTTTATTACCTCATAAGCAACAAAATCAATATTTTTTATTTTTTTTTTATCTATTTTTTTAGAATTAATTACGCCTGATACAAAATTTCTTGAATTAGAGGCACTTTTTTCATAATTTTCAGTAAATAATTTTTTATTTATAATAAATTCACCACGAATAGTAATGTTAGGTATTGTTGGAAGTTTTAAGTAAGGAATTAGATGACTTACATCTTGACCAACTACTCCATTACCTCTTGTATACAATTTTTGAATGTTATTTTCAGTAGAATATAGACCGGAAACTCCATCTAATTTTGCTGAAATTACATACGGACCTTTATATGTTGTTTTCCAAGTTCTAAGATAATTTGTATCTGGTTTTATTTTATCCATTGAACCCATAAAATAAGGTAATTCTACTTTATTTCTTTCCACGGGAGCACCAATTTCATTCAATAATTCACTTTTTGGAAATTTTTTCTCAAAAAACTCTTTTAATATATCAAATTCATTATCTGTTAATATTGGCTTATTATTATAATATTGTTTATTTGCTTCTTTTATCATAGTTCCTAGTTTACTTTCAGGTAAAAGTTCTACAAAGTCTAGTCCTGTTTTTTGAAATTCAAGTAGATTTGTTTTTGTTGAACTTCTTGATTTTTTAACAGTTTTATTTTTTGAAGTTTTTTTTATTTTTTCTTCCATTGGTTCAAGGTTTTTTTTTATTTGTAATGAATTATTATCAATACGGTCTTTTGGTTCTCTATATTCAAGTCCAAGAAAATCGAAAATAGATTTTTCATCTGGAAAAAGTATGTCTACTTTATCTTGTTTTACTTTATTTTTCATGTTATATAATCCATGTTCATTCATTGAATAATTTAATTGTAAAGCATGTTTTCGCATAACAGTATTAAAACTAGCACTTCCTGTAAAATATAAGGTTGCAAAACTATATTCATCAGGTGGAGCATATAAAAAATCTATTCTTCTTGGAATTGAATTTTTTATTTTAGAAATTGCCAAACTTTTTTTATTTCCTCGTG
>Ga0181380_1000213_pt1 | contig 26773 bp, 36 predicted proteins | sample 3SPOviralmetaG_FD_130116 | JGI IMG/M metagenome (GOLD analysis project Ga0181380, IMG submission 130116) | Marine viral communities from the oligotrophic San Pedro Time Series (SPOT) site, San Pedro Channel, CA, USA - 3 SPOT_SRF_2009-08-19 | ecosystem: Environmental > Aquatic > Marine > Strait... | reverse complement strand
GTGGTGGTGGGTGCTTCCGTCGTGGTCGGGGTGGGTAGGACGATCGGGTCGTCAGCGGCGCAGCTCGTCACGAGCGTCGCGAACGCGATCCCCAAGATCGTCGACCGGGCTGTCGGTCTGGTTGGCATCGAGCATCTCCCTGGTCTCGGCGGCCGTCGAATATTTCGGTCTCGCTGAGTTCTTTAGATCTGGTTCAGTGGGTCTAGTTCCCCTCCCACTTTTTGAGGGGGGAGGGTTCTGGTTCTTGAGGGGGGACCCTCCCAAAACTTGAGGGGTCACGTCGGAGTTCCGGACGCGTCGGATCTTGAACAGGTTCGACGTCTGCCTTCCCTCCTCGGTGAGTCGTCCCCGGACTGTTAGCCAGCCCTTCTCCTCCAGTTCCTTCACGGCCGACCGGACCGTGGTGGGCGTGACGTTCGCACGGTCGGCGATCCTCCTGATCGAGGGCCAGCACTCCTGGTCGGCGTTCGCGTGCTCGGCGAGCACTGCGTACACCACGACGCTAGTCGCCTTCACCTCGGTCAGCATCAGGCACGGGACGATGGCGAAGGGATGGTCGACGCCCGCCATCAGTCGTCGGTGTCCCGAGCGAGCGCCCGGTCGAGGACGTAGTGGTCGTCGCCCGCCCAGAGATGAAGTCCCAGGCCGACACGCATGCAGCAGCGAGCGGTCGCTGAGGAGATCGCCATCTGGGCGTTGAGCGCGTCGTTGGGTCCGGGCCGTTCGCAGTCGCCCGCCTCCTGGATCACGATGTCGTCGCGTCCGTCGATCGAGAACGTCATCTCCAGGATGACGCCGTGGACCTGGCCGTCGGCGTTCCGGATGATCTCGACGACTCGCTGCGGCGTCGGGCCGAGGTGATAGAGGAGCCGCTGCTGAACCTCGCTGTGAGACACATATCTCGCTCCGAAGCCGCCTGGCTTGACCTTCACTTGGTGGTCCTTGAACGGGGTCGCCAACGCGACAAGGTCTGATCGTTCGGTCATGGGGTTCTCCTGGTTGGTCATGAGGAAGCGACGAGCGTATCTCATCGCTGGACCGATAGGTCCGGGAGGCCCACCGGCCGGAGCCGGTGAGCGACCCGCACCGATCAGACCTTGCCGCAGCAGACGCGCAGCACGCCTCGGCCTCGGGTGACGTCCGCCAGGCGATCTCGATCGCGACCCCAGAAGCGCTCGCCGCAGCGGTCGCAATCCTCGTAGCGATCAAGTTCTTCTCGGGTGTAGTGGGATTGAGCCATGATTCTGCTTTCGTGGTGGTTGGTTGGTTAGTTGGTTGGGATCAGAAGGCGTCGACGTAATCACGATCACGAGGATCAGCGATATCGCCACGTCCCTCGTACTTGTAGCAACCGCCGCCGTCACCGCCGCATCCGAAAGCGTCGCAGATGGGGCAGGTAGCCGCCGTATCGCCCTGCGACGCAAGCCATTCATCTTCGATGGAATCCTTGGCGGCCTGAACCGAAGCGAACGGTCCCTGGATGACGACGGAGTCACCCTCGTTAGTGAGGTAGACCCGACGAGTAGCCGAGACGATGATGTCAAAGCCCATGAAGGTGACGGGGGTGGTGGTGGTTGCCATGGTGTGCTCCTTGGTGGCGGTGAACTTCATGTCCTGATTATAGGCACAAGTTGACAACTTTCCGCAAGTCAATCGACCACATTTCTCAAAAAACATTTTCCGGCAGATTCTCCCCCCTGCCGACTTGACAGGTTCTGACAACTTGGAGTAGAAATACGTCATGGCCTCAACCCACCACCACAAGGAGTCCGCCATGAGCTACAGCGAAGCCATCCACCACCTTCACCTCCACACCGACCGCAAGGCTCGGTTCACCGCCGAAGTCTTCAGCGGTGTCGCCGGAGCGATCGAGTTCTGGGTCGTCGACAACGAAACCGACGAGGACTACATGGAGGTCGCCTTCTGCTCGAACCTGACCGAAGCGATCGACTTCGCCGAGCGCGCCAACCTCCAGCCCGCCATCGCCACGAACGACCTCGCCGGTCTTATCGCCTGAGCGATGCGGGTTCCCGACCGGCTTCCCCCTCGCCGGTCGGGTTCCCGGACCGCTCGGTCCAACAACCCGATCCGAAGGAGATCAACATGACACCCACCCGCCACGACCAACAGGCACTCGACTCGATGACATCGACCGACGCCGTCGCCGTGTTCCTGATGAGCCGACCCGGTGAACACTTCACCGGCAAGCAACTCGCCGCCGAACTCGACCGGCCACTCGGCACGGTCCAGTCGGCCGCCGGGAAGCTTCACGCCGCCCGGATGCGATCGACCGAACCGAACCCGCTCGGCGTCTACGCGTTCCGCCCGACCGGCGACTGCCCAGTCATCACCTACGCCTACCGGACCGACCGGCCGTTCGACTCGGACCTCCACCCAGTCCACGACCATCAGTTCCAACCCGACGACGTGAAAGCTGCGAAGTCGAAGCGGCAACGCGAGACGAAGGCGAAGGCCGAGGCGAAGGCAGCCTGCACTCTCACCCCGACGTCGATCGACGGTCTCTACTTCACCGGCAACGGTGACCTCGTCCGAGTCGTCCCCGTCGAGATCATCGACGCATGACCATCGGCTTCTGCTTCGAGTGTGGCCGGGATCAACCCGGCGATCACGTCGGATGGTGCTCGTCGAACGTCCCGACCCCGATCGACTTCACCGAGTCGACCCGGCACGCTCGCACCACCGACCCGGCCACCTCGAAGCGAGCCGCCGCTACACTCACCCACGACCTAACCGACCACCACCGAGCCGTCCTCGATTGGCTCACCGAACACGGACCCGCAACCGACGACCAGATCGCTCAGGCGATGGTCGACCTCGACCTCACCACCCGGACCGAGACTGCTCGCCGGTGGGTCCGCACCCTCCGAGAAGAACACCACCGGATCGTCCCGGCCGTCCGACACGGCGACCAGATCCAACTCCCGAACCCATCCGGCCGTCTCGCTCTCGCATGGACGACCACCTAACGAAAGACCAACCCATGACCACCTCGAAAGACTTCATCTCCGCCCAGATGGACACCGACCTCATCAAGTCGCTCGGCAAGTACGCCGAGACCGAAGGCATCACCCGCTCGGCCGCCGTCCGACGCGCGATCCAACGGCTCCTCGACACGAAGGCCGCGTGACCTACTGGCACGCGCTCGTCGCCCTCGGCGGTCTCTCTGCGTACCTCGTCGCTCTCGTGGCGTGGGCGCATCACCACGACCGCCGAGGGCAGTAGTGTCGGAGCGTGGCCGACGACGTCGAAGGGTACGAGTGCAAGTGGTGCGGCGACCTGGCGGTCGGCTGGTACTTCTGCTCGCAGACGTGTCGGCTGGAGTGGCGTGACTCGGCGAACCGCCCCGAGCGACTCGGCGAACCGAAGCCTCTCCGACGCCACGCCTAAACGATGCGGATGTCGCCGACGGTCCCGGCGTCGACGTCGATCGTGACCGACCCCGACCGGCGCGCACCCGGCCCGGCCGTCTCGGCGTACTGCGGCGACCCGGCGTCCTCGCTGGGGCATTGAACCCAGGTGCGAGGACCCAGCCACTCGCAGCGGTAGGAGTGGAAGTGGCCGGAGATCAGAAGGTCAGCCGCTCCGATCGGTCGGTGGTTCCCTGCCTGCTTGTCGTGCCACGCTTGCGCCTTGCCCTGGCCGCCGACTTGGTGGCCGTGGAACAGCCCGACCCGGACGTCGGCGATCTCGACGCAGACGGTCAGGTCGTCACCGGGTACGGCCCATGAAACGTGGTTGTATGCCTCGCTGTGGCTGGCAGCGAAGCGGCAGTCGTCTACGACGGCGATATCGACATTGTCGGAAACGATCGAGTCACGTTTGCCTTGCCGGTTCTCGCCGTGGTTGCCCGGCACCGCCGCGACGGTCACGGTCTCGACGAGCGTGGACGCCTTGTCGATGATCGACATCGCCGCCTCCCGCACTACGGCCCGCTGTTCCCGGTCGGTCATCTCGACCGAGTAGAGCTGCTGCGCGCCGTAGTGATTCGGTGAGCATGACTCGACCAGGTCACCACCGAACGCGACGAGGATCTCGCCGGGCTTCCCGGCCCGCCGCCATGACTCCTCGAACCGGCCCGGCAGTTCCCCGAGCGTGTCGAGGACGTGCTCGATCGTCCCGGCCTTGCCGACCTGCCAGTCTGACGTCGCCCACACCTGACCGCCTGGAGCCTCTGAGAGCTTCGTAGAGCGCTTCCGGCGTCTTAGCCCGGCGATGAGGTCATCGAGATCACCGAACGCCTTAGAACGGCGCACAGCGGTGATGCGGTAGTACCAGCACCACTCGCCCGACCCGGCCTTCTGCTGCCACTTGCGGACCTGGAGGCTGCCGGGCTTGATCGCCCACTCGCCGGAGTCGAGCCGCATCTCGGCGAGGATGGTCGCCTCGTCGGGGTCGATCGCTTCGGTCGTGGCGAGACCGGTGAACTCGGCGACGCCGGTCTCGTGGTTGACGAGGTGACCCGGTGTCCATCCGGGCGGGGGACGGTCCGGTCCATTCCGATGGGCGCTCAGTCGCGTAAACTCCTCAGCGGCGGACATGGTCTCGCCATCGGATGACCGACGAGTAGCCCATGTCGATCCCGACCGCTTCGAGGCTGCGGGCGATCATGGCGGTGTTCGCCGTGTCGTCTCGGAAAGTTTCGTGAATCGCAGCGAGCAGGTCCGGGTCGGTCTGCTCCAACTGTCGCGTGACCATCCGCCAGTTGAGCCGCCTAGTCGGATTGAGGGTCTGCTTGAACTCGTTGGCCTTCGACACGGTGTGCCTCCAGGTGATCGTCGAGCCGTTCGGATACATGCTCGACCCGGTCCAGGGTAATCGCCGACCGTTCATCGACACGCGATAGCAGCGCGAGCGACTTGCCGTGCTGCGCTTCGTTCTCGTGTCGGAACTGCCGGAACTGGAACACCGCCGTCAGGCTGATGCCTGCCAGCATGAACACTCCCGAGACGACCGCCACCCAGAGTTCCATCGGTTAGGCGAGCAGCGCCGCCCACGTCGCCGGGCCAACGATGCCGTCGGCGGTGAGACCGTTGGCCGACTGGAACAGCCGGACGGCCTTGAGGCTGGCGGGTCCGAACGCGCCGTCGTTCGTCAGCGGGTAGCCCTTGTTCGTGAGCTGCGTCTGCATGAACTTCACGACCGCTCCACGCTGCCCGCGCTTCACGATCGTCTTGCGGCACGCCTCGACGAACTTCGCGACCTCGGCGAGGACGTTCTCGGGTTCGGGCTTCGGGAGGTCACCGGTGCCGTCGGGCATCGGACCATCGACCCAGCCCTGCGAGGTCAAGGCGACGGTGTGCCACCACTCTGAACGGACGTTAGCCACGAGGCCCATCCGAGCGAGGTGGGGATGCACCTCGGCTCGGGCCTGCGCGCGGCTCCGGTTCCACGGCCGCTTCAAGTCGACGGCGTGGCCGTACCCGTCGCCCTGGACCATGTGCCACGAACCCTTCGGGGTCCAGTCATACGGGAACCCGGCACCGGTCCGCAGGGTCCGGTTCGGGTTGGCGGCGAGATTGCCTTTGCCTGCCTTGTAGGCGGCATACAGCCGCTCCTGCTTCGCCCGGTCCCGGACGGCCGGGTAGGTGCCGTACCGGCTCAGCTCCGGCAACGCCAGCAGGAGCCGGACCCGATGCGCGAGGACGGGGTGAACGCCCCGGAGGTTCGAGTCGAGCGACATCAGTCGAGCAGGTCGTCGTCGGTGCCGACCTTCGGCACCCGCACAAGTGCGCCGTCGGCGTTGCCGATCGGTCCGGCGGTAGCCGCCACCACCTTCAGAAAGCTCACGACGGCGGCCATGCCACCGGCGGCGAGCATCTCTACGAAATTAGCGTCCATGACGTCGACACCATTCGCCGACACGAGAGCGACGACAGTCGCCGCGCCGGTCGAGAGGCTGCGCTCCAGGGCGTCGATCCAGAAGTTTGCTGATCGGAACATGGTCGACAGGCTACTCGCCGTCGTCTTCTCGATCTAGGGCGAGCGCTATGAAGTGCATACCGAACGCGATCGCCGTCACGGCGGCGGCCATCTTGAAGACCTGCGATCCGGGCGGCAGCGTTATCAAGATGTAAGCCGACCCGGCGAGGGTCCAGGACAAGACGAAGATCTCACGGATGTATCTCATCGGCGGTTCTTTCTACGGGTAGGGCCGGACGGCCCCGATGGGGCGGAGGGTCCGGCGGAGGGCGTTGATGGCGGTGTTGGTCGTGGCATGGCGAGTGCAGCGGTCGACGCGGCGGTGACTGCGATCACAGTGCGGCGCTCGCCGTTGGTGATCTCAGAGTCAGTTCGTTGGAAGTCGTCCAGCGTGCCTCCCAGCATCGAATCTGCTGCGGCTTCCTGGAACACGACTTTCACCTCGTCGGGGGCCTCGTTGATCTGTTCGCCGAGTGCGCCGATCTGATCCAGGTCCAAGTCGTCGAACGCCTCGGCCTCGACGACTTCCTCGAACGTCTCGACGAGCGCCTCGATCTCCTCCTCGTTCAACTCGTCGTCCGGGTCGATGTCGATCAACGTCTCCAGCACCACCGCCACGTCCTCGACGAACTCGGCGTCCAGGTCGTCGTCGATGATCGCGACCAGCGAGTCCTCGAACTCGTCCAGCTCGGCCTCGTCCAGGTCCGCCACGATCGCTTCGACCACGGCGACATCGAGGTCGTCCGGCAGGTCGGCAGCGAGTTCCGGTTCCAACTCGATCACGTTGGGTTCCGGTTCGGGCGGTTCGGGGTCGGGTTCTGGGAGAGGCTCTTGGAGCGTCGTGGACGTCGTCGTGGGCGCGAGGGTCGTGCTGGTCGTGGTCGTGGACGTCGTGGTCGTTGGCGGGCTTGTAGACGTCGTTGGTGCGAGCGTGGTGACCGGCGGAGGGAGGGTCGTGACCGGTGGGAGGGTCGTGGTGCTGGTGGTGGTGCTAGTGGTCGATGTCGAGGTGGTGGTCGAGGTAGTCGTCGAGGTCGAGGTCGTCGTCGGAGCCAGAGTCGTCGAGGTCGTCGTCGTCGAGGTCGTCGACGATGTGGACGTGGACGAAGTAGGAGGCGTCGTCGTCGGCGGTGCCTGGGTCGTCGTGGTTGTAGTGGTAGATGGGGCTGGCTCCGTGCTAGTGGTCGTCGGTGCGACGGTGGTCGTGGTCGAGCTTGAGGTGGAGGTTGTGGTACTAGTGGTGGATGTCGAGGGCTGGAGGGTCGACGTTGTTGAAGTGGATGTTGTTGTTGGCGGCGACGTGGATGTCGGTGGGGGCTGCGTACTGGTTGTTGTGGTGGATGTGGTGGTAGCCGGGGTCCAGGTGTTGTCGGCGAACGATACCGTCCAGCTTCCCTCCGGCACGGCGGCGTTCTGTTGCGTGCGCTGGAACGTGTCGAACCGGAGCGTGAACGTCCCGACCGGCTCGGCGACGTACAGACGCGACGAATAGCAGTCACCGACTTCGGCGTGCGCGCCGTCGTCGTCTGAGTAGTCCACGTTCCCCGACTCGTCGAGCAGGAACAGAAACGGATCAGGTGTCTCGGCGAAGTCGAGCGGGCAGTCGACCCCGGTTGACACGGTGACGTCGAGCACGTCGCCCTCGACGAACGTGACCGTCCAATCGACGTAGGGCGCGTCGGGGCCGACCGTCACGGTCAACGGATCAGACGCCGACGCCGTGGCGATCGGTCCGAGGAACGCGATCAGATAGGAAGCCGCAAGTGCGGCTCTACTCGTCCGGCGGGTCCAGGTCCTCAGCCGCATCGTCGCTCGCTTCGGCGACGCGCGCACTCAGGACTTCGTTCTGCGCCGTGAGCACGGCAATCTCAAACTGTTCGGGGAATCGGGTCTGCAAGATCGCGAGGACCCGGTCGGTGATGTTCATGTCGGTCACGCTTCCAGCGTAGCAACCCGAGTCCGCAGGGACTTGATCTCTGCGACTGCGGCGGCGATGACGCACTCCCACTTCCAGCCGACACCCTTCAGCGTGCCGTCCACGTCTTCGACCTGAGCGAACTGGGCGGTGGTCGAGTTGGCTAGCACGTCGTCAGCGATGAAGCCGACCTGCACGTCAGCTTCACGCCACGCCTTGTTTTCGTCAGACTCGTCGCCTTCCTGAAGCCATCGCTCGTTGAACGTCACCGGCTGGAGTGCGTCGATCCACGTTCCAGCGTTAGACGCCGTGACGTCCGTGATGTTCTCCTTGAAGTCACGGCTTGAGGTGTAGTGGTACAGCGTGCCAAAGGTGGTGTTGCGAACGACGTACTTGTAACCGGTCAGCGTCGAGGTGGACAGACCCGCCGTGTTTACCGTGCCGCCAGCAGCGATCAGACTCGTCGTGCCGCCAGCGGTGATCCCTAGCTGATTCGTAGTGTGGCGGTAGATGCCCGTGTCTTCGTCGCTGAAGAACGCATACGTGGGAGTAGCTGCCGACGTTGTAGACCTGATAATTGCCGTGCCCGTACTTGCACCCGGCCCGAAGAAACGCCCACCGGAGCTTGTGTCGAAATACCCAACTACTGACCCGCCGCAAGCGAACCCGAGCTGGTCTGCCGCTTTGCGGAAGATGCCGGTGTTCGTGTCCGATTGGAAGTTGATCGCCGGGTCGCCAGCGTTTCCGTTAGTCAAACGAACTTCGCCCTTGAACTGAGAGTTGCCGCTTTGGTCAATGTGGAACCGACTCGTCAGCCCACCACGGCTCGTGCCGGTGAAGAAGTCGAGGTCATATCCGCTGATGATCGACAACGCCGGGCTATCACCGCCGAGGGTCGTGAACGCAGCCTCGGCGTGGTTCGAGACGCCCGAGTCGATGATCGTGAACGCTCGCCCCTGACTCTCGACTTGGAAGTTGCCAGCGGGCGATGACGTGCCGATGCCGACCGCACCGCCAGACTTGATCGTCATCGCAGTCGATTGGTTCGGACGGATCAGAATGTCGTCGGCGGTGTCGGTGGTCAGGTAGATCGGACCGTCTTGGTTCTGAACGCCCATGATCCCGCCGCCGGTGTTCAGGAACCCGATCTCTCCTGCGGTCGACCCGCCTGCCTGAAACTGGATGCGAGAGTTCGTGTTCGACCCGACCGTGCCGCCGCTGTCGTTGATCGTCATGATGGCGGTGGTGGCGTGCTCGATGTCGAGCAACTGGCTCGGCGACGTGGTGCCGATCCCGACCTGACCCGTTTCGTCAATGAACAACGCAGTGTTGGTGATACCACTGCCGAAGCTGTTTGACGTGCCGAACGCAAGGTGCGAACCGCTCCCGTCGAACATCGCACCGATGCGGACGTGAGGCTCAGTCTGGCCGTCGTCATAGCTGGCTTCTACGAGGCTGACGTAGTTGCCTGAGCTGTAGTCCGACTGATCGACCCGTAGACCTTCACCGTCAACCGTGCCAGTGAAAGTCGAGCCGAGCGTGTTAGGCGTGACGATGTTTAGCGGCGTCTCAGGTGACGTCGTGCCGATACCGACATTGCCTGCGGAGTCGATCGTGAGTCGAGCGGTGCCACCCGTAGCGAGGCTGACCGAGTCGGCCCCGGTTCGGAACATGCCGGTGTTGGTGTCGCCATTGAACGTGTAGCTCGGCGAGCCAGCGGTGCCGCCAGCGTTCGTGATCTTGGTGCCAGGGTCGAACGTGTTGAGCTGCGCCGCCGTGAGGATCTGTCCAGATGTGAAGGCCATTAGCCGAGCCTGTTCGTGTTGAGGATTCCGAACTCGCCGGAGTCGAGGATGAAGAAGATGGTCTGGTCGCCGTCTTCGAGCGAGACCGTTAGTTTCGCATTCCCTGGCGTGATCTGCCACGAGATGCCAGCGACGACGCCTGCGATCACGATCGTCGCTGATGCGCCTGCCGGTTGGAACTGGATCGAGCAGCCGTCACCGACCGAGAACTTGACCAGCTCGTAGCCGTCGTTCTCGCCCTCGGCGATCGGTGGCATCTCGATCGCACGGGTGGCGAGCGGCGGGACGAGACCGACGCCGTACTGGTTGAGGAACGCGTTGGCGAGGTCGAGCGTTGCGGCGTCGTCGGCGGCGAGTAGATCGGTGCGGGACAGGGACCGGGCACCGAACGCGTTCAGGTTCGCCGTAGCTACCGACGCCTTCTGGGCGGTGCCGCCGGTCGTCGTGAACTCGACCTGCGAGTAGGACGCGGTCGCTCCGGAGGCGAAGTCGATGCGCTGGAACTCGTGCGGTTCGTCTCCGGACGGGGTCAGGGACGAGTCGAAGATGTTGAGCGGCACGAGACCGGTGACTCCGGTGACGGCGTCGGAGATCGACTGCTGGCCTCGGGTGCGGAACGTGAGCGCGTTGTAAGTGTTGGTGCCGTCGACCGGGAGGCCGTGACGGACGAAGACGTCCCCGCCGTCTGACTGCTCGATCGTCTGGATCAACTGGCCTGCGGTGCCGGTGTAGTTGGCGACGGCTTGCATCGTCTGGCCCGTGTCGGTCGACGGGTTGAGGATCGTGGTCTGCGTGATCTGCGAGCTGACGGCGTTAGCTGCGGCGAGGACAGCCGACAGGGCTGCGGCTGCCGTCCCGCCTGAGATGTCGAGGCCGTTGCCGGAGTCGGTCTCGGCGAACGAGAGCGTGCCGAGCATCGTGAGAGCGTCGGACACCGTGAGCGTCATGCGAGACTCGAACCGGTTGTCGAAGTCCCACGCGACGTCGGTAACGACGCCGGTGAACGCTGCGGGTGCTCCGTGGGTCCACGACGGGGCACCGGCCCCGGTGACGTTCGCGGTGAGCTTGACGGTCTTCCCGAGGAACTCTGCGTTCGTGTAGGTGCCGCCACCCTGCGGCGTGTACTTGCTCGACGAGTTGTCTAGCTGGAGCGTCATCGACCCGCCGGAGTAGGCGAGCGCGTCGCCCTGCTTGCCGTATCGGATCGACGCACCGAGGACGTCGGTGACCGGGACCGCTGCCGGGTCGGACCCGCCGTCCTTGTCGGTCGGTTGGAAGTCGAGCGCCCAGTTCCAGGAGGCCATCAGAGCTGGCCGGTGAGGATCGGCACGACGCCGCCGTGCGAGCGGGCGTACTGTTGAAGGCTGCGGACGACGTCTGCACCGTCGGAGCCGGGCGGCATGTTGACGGTGACGTTGACCGCGCCGCCCATGCCGCCACCGCTCGGAAGCGGCGAGGCGCCCGGTGCCTGGTTCAGCGGCACGACTGCTTCCGGGCCTGCCTCGCCGATCAGTGCCATCGTGGGACGCCGGACTATCCCTCCGGTCGCTCCACGGAACCGAGCGTTTTGTTGGTGCATCTCGGGCGAGAACGTCGAGCCGCTCTGCTTGTACATGATCGTGACCGGGATCGTCTGCCCGGACATCTCCAGCAGCGTCCGCTTGATCTCGTTAATCTGGTCCAACGGAAGTTTCGCCGCTGCGCCCATCGCGTCGATGTCGGCGATGAACGAGTCGGCGGCACCGATCATTTCCGGCGACCCGAGTTCGACACCGGCGTCGAGGAGTTCGCCGAGCTGACCGGCGGCGGTCGTCGCCATGTCGAAGAACGAGTCCCGCAACTCGGGCACCGACTTCCCGGCGAGGTTGGCGAGGATCTCGTCGAAGTCCGCCATCAGGAGCTGCGTGTTGTTGAGCGCTTCGCCCTCGAAGATGACGCTGCCCATCAGTTCTTCGAACGCTTGCTGGAGCGTCTTCGCTTCCGCCGCCGAGAGCGCCATCGCTTCTCGAACGTCGCCAACAGCGCTCCGTAGCTTCCCGACCGGCGCTTCGGCCTGCTCAGCCTTCGCTCCGAACGCGGCCGTCGCTGCTGCGAGGTCCTCGGTGGAGAACCTCGCCATCTCTGACTCGATCGTCGCAGCTTCCATCGCGGCGGCGTTGGCGGTGACGATGTCGAAGATGTCCTCGGCCTGCTCGGTGTACGTCTTCCCGGACGTGGTCAGGTCGGACAGGATCTTCTCGGCGTCTAGGTTCGCGTCGTTGAGCAGCTTCGCAGCGTCGGTCGACTTCATAAACGCCTCGGCGTCTTGTTCGACGGCCTTGCGGTGGTCGTCGAACGCATCAGCCGTTTCGTCCACGACGTTCATCAGCTTGTCGAACTCTGCGGCGGTGATCCGTTCCTCCTCGCGTGCCTTCACGGCTGCCTCGGCAACTAACAACTCGGACTCCGTGAGCTGGTCGAAGTTCTTGCGTAGCGCGGTGCCAGCGTTCTCGGTCGTGTGGAACCGGTTCTCCATGTTCTGAAACTCGTCCGACCCGTTCTCGGCTGCCTTCGCCACGTCGTCCATCGAGATCTCGATCTTGTCGAACAGCGGCAGCAGGTCGTCTTCGAGAGCCATGCTGAGCGCGAGGTTGGACCCGACGAACTCTCCGACCGGGTTCGTGGCGTCATCGGAGGCGTCACCGACGTCCTCGATGGCGTCGGCCATCTCCTGCATCTGAGAGATCATCATGGACGCTGGATCGTTCGCTGCGATGAACTCGTCGGTGAGATCACTCTGACGGTCGGCCGCCTTGCGCGACTCCTCGCCCATCTTGCCGAACGCGAACAACAACCCGCCGACGGCGAGAGCGATCTGACCGATCGGACCGGACGCCACGACCAACGCCGCCAGCGCAGCGGCCGTGAGCTTGATCGGAGTCGGTAGCGCCTTGAACGCGTCGACCATAGAGCGCGCGCCTTCGAGCATCGTCAGGACGATCGGCAAGACCTTTTGGCCGATGGTGACGAGCGCCTCTTGGACGTCGGCGATCGCTTGTCGGAACTTGAACCCGGCCGTGTCGGAGACGACACTGAACGCGTCGTCGAGCGTGCCGGTCGTGTCCTTCATGCTGGCGAAGATCTGCTCGGTGGTGGCGACGTTCGCGCCCATGAGGTCCATGACGCCGGACAGGGCGCGCACGTTGCCGAACACCGAAGCGGATGCGGCAGCGTTGCCGTCGAACTCCTCAGCGAGCGTCTGGAGCGTCGCCAGGAGGCCCTCGTCCTTGATCTGTTGACGTAGCCCCTCGGACGAGAGGCCCATGCCGGTGAGGGCTTCCTCGGCCTGCTTAGTGGGCCGGAGGAGGGAGGAGAGGATGCCTCGCACCTGGGTCGCTGCCTCGGCGGCGTTCGTGCCGGTACGGGACAAGGCGGCAAACGCTGCGCCAACTTCGTCGAACCGGACACCCATCGCCGAAGCGATCGGGAGGACTCGACCCATCGACCCGGCCAGCTCGGACGCTTCGAGCTTGCCTTCTCGAACGGCGGCGGTCAGGACGTCGGTTGCCTTGACCGCCGAAATGTTCTCCTCGCCGTAGGCATTGAGGGCGGAGGTAGCGAGGTCGGCGATCTCAGTCACGTCGCCGAGACCGACCGACGCAGCCTTCGCTGACGCTTCGAGAGTCTCCATCGCGGTCGCGCCTCGGAGACCGGCGGACTGGATGAAGAACATCGCGTCGGCGAGCTTCGCTGGTGCCTGCGCCGTCTGACCCGAGAGCGCCTTCACCGAGTCCTTCATAGCGTCGACTTCGGCCCCGGCGATACCGACCAGCGACTCGATCTTCGTCATCGAGTCGTCGAAGTCCGTAGCTGCCTTGATTGCTGCACCGCCGACGGCCAGCATGCCGAGCGTGAGCGGACCCGACGCTGCTCGTGCAGCAGTGAGCGCAGCCTTGCCGAACTTCTTCGACTGGAGCTGCGCCTTCGCCATCCCGAGCGTGTACTGCTTCGTGTTAGCAGTGACGATCGTGTTGATGCGGGCGACTGTCGTGCCTGCAGCCATCTACTTCCTAGCCTTCGCTCGTTGGGCGGCCTGTTCTCGTTCTGAGTGTTCGATCCTGTAGAGGGCGATCCACTCGGTGAGTTCGTCGGATGACATGCGGGCGAGTAGCTCGCCGACTGTCATGCCGAGATCTCGTGCGAGGCGGAAGTAGAACCGGCGCTCGGGGTTACCCCCCGAGAAGCCTAAGAGTCTTTTCCCGCCTCGTTGACCCTGTCCTCCGTCATGCCCGACTGCTCGAAGCACAACGTCCACAACCGCTCGATCACGGTCGCAGACTTGTCCATCAGCGCCTCCATGTCTTCGGTCTCGAAGATCGGGTCGCCCGTCTCGGGGTCGACGATGCAACCCTGAAGCGTGCGCGCCCACATGCCGAGGACCTTGTTGGCGTCGATGCCTTCGCCCTGCTGGGCGAGTTCCATCACGGCGGCCCGTGACTTCGCAGACATCGACTTGATGCCGACGGTCACGCCCCACTCCGGGACCTCGACCGTGTCGGTCGGGGTATCGGCTGCGGCGAGGATTGCGGCTCGGAGGTCGGTCATGGTGTGCTCCTGTCGTGGGTAGTCCACCCGGCACGCTACCGGGGAGGGTGGCGTGCCGGGTGGACGTCACGATCAGGTCGTGGTCCGGGTGACGGTACCGGTGACCTGGAAGTCGGCGGAGAACGTGTTGACGTCGCCGACGGGGCTGGAGAGTGAGTAGCTGGTGAGGATGGCCTCGCCCGCATAGATGGCGTCGCCGCTCGCGACGCCGGGCTTGTAGACGAACGAACGGCTGGCCGGTTCGGTGCCGCCCTTCAGGTAGCCGTCGACGGTCGAGTCGTACATCCCGGAGATCGAGATGGTCGCCGATTCGAGCGAGACGATGTAGCTACGGGACGAAGCGCCGAAGGCAGTCGTCTCGGCGGTGTCGGTTGACTCTGGGAAGTCGATGGTGTTGAGGACGTTCGAGATGTCGCGGACTGATCCGCCGGTGTCGTCGATCGAGAAGAACGCCGCTTTACCGGTGCTGAATGTTGGCATGGTCGGTTCCTCCTAGAACCTTGCGAAGCTCACCATGAAGGTGATCGCTCCGGACGAGCCTGCGGTTGACGCCGTGACGCGCAGGTATCGGTTGACGGTCCCCGTCACGGCGGAGATCTGAGAAGTGATTGCAGCAGACCCGACAGCGGTGAAGCTGACGAGGTCGGCCCAGGCGGCGTCGTTCGCCGAGTGCTGGACCTTGATCGTGGTGTTGCCGTTGACCGTGTTGGTCGGGACGTGCAGAACAGCGGCCCCGCCGTTAGCGCTCGACGCGCCGTTGTCGACCGAGGCGAGCGCACCGAGCGAGCCGTGCGCGATAGACGCGCCGGTCGTGAGTTGCACGCCGGACGTGACACCGAAGTCGACGTTGTTGGCCGGGTCTGCGGAGCACTCGAAGTCGGCGGTGACCGAGTTGATGTCGGCGACCGGCGACGAGAGCGTGTAGCTGGTCTCGTTGGCTCGGGCGATGACGGCCCGATTGCCGATGGTGCCGCCGTCGATAGCGACGGTAAGGACCGGGGTCGTGGTCGATCCGAGGATGGCCTCGAACTCCTTGTCGGATGAACCTGCGCCGGTGACGGCGTCGTAGAGGCCACCGAACGAGAGCGTGCCGGATGCCTGCGACGGCATGAACGCTCGGGCCGTTGCCCCGTAGGCGGTGGTCTCGGCGGTGTCCTGGTCGTAGCTGACGTCGGTTGAATTCAGATATGCGCTCATCTCGAATTCATCGAGATACACCTTCGAGGTCTTGCCGTGGACGAACGTGGGCATCTGCTACTCCTCCTCGTCAGCCGGGGCGGCTGCGGTCTTGCCCGCCGGGGTCAGGTAGCCGTCGTCGACGAGCCACTTCACGTCCTTCGCTGGAGCGTCGAGCGTGTCGCCGGGTTCGTAGCGCTTGTCGCCGAGGTCGATCCCGGCGTCTCCGCTCGGGCCTCCGGTGACTGTGTAGCGTGGCATCTGGTCTCCCTGGACATGGGTGTCCCCCGTCAGGGAGGCCACCGGGGCACGGGGCGACTTAGCGCACTTCGGGCAGTGTATGGGAACGACGAAGCCCCCGCCAGAGGCGAGGGCTTCACCGGGGGATCGGGGTGGGGGGTTAGGCGGCGACCTCGACCTCCGCTCGGGCGATGATCTCGCCCTTCGTCGGGCGGGTGTAGAAGCCGAACTTGTCGTCGTCGGCGCTGACCTCGATGCGGGCGGTGAAGGCGACACGGTCGCCACGACCGGCCTCCGCCTCGATCTCGTCGTCTTCCTTCCACGACCCGTCCTCGTTCCACAGCGACCCGGCCTCGCACCCCGACGGGAGGGTGCCCCAGCACGCCCAGCCCTCGTCGGTCTCGACCCGGATCTTCGTAGTGGTGCCCCAGTCGGACTCGACGTTGCGGACGGTGGTGATGATGCCCTCGATGCGGATGCGCTTGTCGGTGACCGGGACCGGGGAGGCTTCGGCCTTGCGGGCTTCCTCGGCGGCACGCTTAGCGGCGGCGGCGGCCATCTTGTCCCGCCATGCGTCGGCACCGGCCGGGGCGTAGGCGGCGATCCCGAAGCCCCGAGCGCCGATGGTGTCGGACTCGGCGAGGCGGCGCATGTTCGCACCGAAGTCGCCGTTGCCGGAGTCGTTGAGCATCCAGGCGAGGACCTCGTCGACGGTGTGGCGAGCGGCGGGGGCGGCGTCGAGTTCCTTGCGGATGAGTTCGTAGCTCTTGCCCTCGATCGCACCGGTGAGGATGGCGTGGACGATCTGCTTGGTCGGGAGGCCGGAGTCGCCGTTGGCCTTGCGGTAGCCGATGCGGCACGCCTCGATGGCGGCGGCGACGACCATGCGGGTCGGGTACACCTTCGGCTCGCCGGGGGTGCCGTCGATCGCTTCGCCGATCCAGGTGAACATCTCCGGGTCCCGGCCGAGGAAGTCTTGAGCGCACGAGGCGCCGACGTGGATCAGGTCGGTGCCGTCGGTCACGACGACGATCTTGTTGCGGCGGATGCCTCGGTGACAGGCGTCGCACCGGGTCGGGTCGAGGTCGTCGCCGATCTCGACCGTGTCGTCGATGGTGAGGACGAGGCCGGTCTCGATGGCGGTGAAGTCGACGACGGCGACCGGGGTGTAGTCGCCGAGGGCGAAGTCCCCGGTGAAGTTGAGGGTGAGGACCCACTCGGCGGCGTTGTCGTCGGTCTCGGGGACCTCGACCCAGGTGTAGTCGAGCGAGCCGTTGAGGCCCTTCTTCTCGGCCCGTGCGTTGAGGGCGTCGAGCTTCTCGATGACGGCCGCCAGGTGAGCGGCGTGGCCGTACTTGCGGGTGATGGTTGTGGCAGTTGCTTCCATGCCCAGATTATAGGCACAAGTTGACAACTAACCGCAAGTCACTCCGGAAGATTCACTTTTCGGCACCTCGGGCACATGATCCGGAAGGGTGCGTTCACCAGCTCGGCGAGGAGCTTGCCGCACTCCGAGCAGCGCAGCTCGGCGGGCCATCTCGTCTCGACGTCGTCGGCGTATGGGTCAGGAGACCTCACGGGTCACGAGGAAGTTGACGACGTGAAGCATCCGGTCCTGGTCGTCTCGGTTGAGAGCGAACGGCGACTGGACCGGGTCGGCGAGCAGGTAGCGGGTCGAGTTGATCGACTCGTTGTCGATCAAGCAGAGCGCCACCCATACGTCGGTGCAGAGCGCCTCCGAGGTCGAGTAGGCGGCGGAGCGTGCGACGACCTGGAGGCCACGGGTCTCGACGGGTGGGGCGGAGTTCGTGCCGAACACCAGCTCCGGGGCGGTGCCGCCGGTCTCGTACACGGCGACGAGCGTGTCCGGGGTGTCGGGGCGGCGACCGAGGAACAGGTTCGTGCCGAGGGTGAGGTCTGCGGCGGGGATGGTTGCGGCGGCGAGGTGGGTGCCGATGTCGTCGAGGAAGGCCATCAGCGGATGCCCTTCGTCGCAGCGATCGACTTCGCGATGATCTTCTCGGCTTTCTTGCCGACCTCTCGCGACGGGAACTCTAGGTACTTCGGGCCTCGGCCCTGGCCGGGTGCGACCGGACTGCCGCCCTTCGACTTCGGTGGGTGCGACAGTCGCTCGTTTTCGTGTTGGACGAGGGCGTAGGGGGCGGCGGGTCCGCCGTAGGCGATCTCGCCTTCGATGTTGCCGCCTTCGGTGTTGCGGGTCGACGTGCGCTGCGACCTCGACAACGCGCCGGTGTCGAACGGGACCAGCTCGTCGGCGCGTGCACCGATCTCCAGGAGGATCTGACCGACGCCGAGACGAACACCACGGGCGATTGCGCGTTGCTGCGCAGCAGCGACTTTCTTGAAGTTGTTTGTCACGACCCGGCTCATCGGTCGAGTCTCCCGACGTAGACGATCTGGCCGACCTGACCGGACGGGTCGGCGAGCGTCTCGACTGCGACGATCGGGCGGGTGCCGGACACGGGGGCGGGCAGGGTGATCTGGTCGCCGGTGTCGATCGACAGCGTCTGGCTCGGGATGAACACCTTGTACTCGACGGTCACGTCGGCGTTCACGCCGGGCGGCTGGCTCAGGGTGCGTTCGATGTAACAGCCGAAGGTCGTGGCGTCGCCGGTGAAGCTCGCCTCGCCGTAGTTGTTGAGCGTCGAGGACGTGCGGGTCTGGACGGTCTGCGGGGTCATGTTGACCTGGAGCGCCGTGGCGAACACCTCGGACGAAGCTGCGCCGGTCATGACAGGGTGTCGTCGTCGCTTCCAGCGTCGGCTCGTGCGGGGCCTGCGCCGTAGTCGGACGTATTGGCGAACTGGCCGGACGTGAAGAATGGGTCGACCCGGTCGGCGTTGCCTCGGTCGATCTGCTTGTCGGAGACCGAGATGCCTCCGGCGTAGGGGACGGGGACGAGGTTCTCTCGTCCGGCGAGGACCCGGAGCTGCTCGGCTTGGGTGCGGGCGTTGTCGGCCTTCTGCGAGAGGTCGACGCGCATGTCGCCGATCGCCTGGTTGGCGAGGCGGGAGAACTTCGAGGCGATCGCCAGCATGACCCGATAGGCGACGGTGTAGAGGTCCGTCGTCGCGGTGTCGGAGCCGGTCACCTGCGAGTTGGTCCAGGCGATCTCCTCGTCGGAGACGAGCTGGTCGTTCGTGTCGGTGTCCCCGACCAGGAACCGGATCGAGTCGCGTGCGTTCGTTGCCGGGTCTCCGGAGTAGGTCCACGTCATGCGGTCATCCTACGTCACGAGGTCGGGCGCGTCAGCAGAGACGCGCAACAGCCCGCCCGGAAAGGAGAACGAAAACCGGACGGGCTGTTGGGGTGTTGGGTGTGGGATCTATCCGCTACGTCAGGAGACGCAGTTGGAGAAGAAGTACCCGAGGGCCGAGCTGACGACCTTGTAGTCCCAGCTCGACTGAATCTCCAGGCGGTCGGCCCGAAGGGGGTCCATGCGGAACCGGCTCACGCTCGTCGAGGTGCCGATGCCGCCAGAGTTGGCGAGACCGGTCCACGAGAAGTTGTAGCCAGCGGACGGCTGCATGAGGCCCGGCGAGGCGGGGACGTATGCGAGGAGCATGTCCTTGTCGCCGATCTGAGCGTAAGACGCCGAAGCGCCTTCGTCGGCCGAGTTCACGACCGAACCCATGACGTACAGCTCATCGAGGCCGAGAGTACGAGCGATCAGCGTGGTCGTCATCGACTCGCTGGTCGTGTACTTGTAACGCTCGACGATGTCTGCATGGTTCTTCAGAATGCTGAAGACTGCATAGGAGCACACCCCAACATTGGGTCGGTACCCAGTATTGGTTAGCACAGTGTTGATACCGGTCTGAACGTCACCGATCGGGTCCGAACCGGACGCTGCCGACCAAAGGGTTCCCGGAGTGCTGTCGGTGCCCCAGATCGAGGTGCCGAAGTAGTTCGTCGCCCAGTCCTTCTCCTGGCGGATCAGCATCTGCTGAGCGAGGTACCGGGTGGCGTCCTGGTCCATGTTGAGCGGCGCGTCTGCGTTCGCTCGGGTCTGGTCGCCGATGTCCTTGTGGAGTGCCCACACGTCGGCCGAGTAGCTGTCGGTGCTGAGGCCGTAGCCCGAACCGGCGCTCTCCGTGCCGTCAGCGCGATACTGCACCTCGTCACGGAAGAAGTCAGCCTGGGTGTAGGTGAAGAACTTGTCCGACTGCTTCGAGACGGGCACGGTCGGGAAGACCTTGCCTGCGACGAAATGATCGGTGTCTTGCATGTAGGCGACGGAGATCCCGGTGAGGATCGCGTCGACGTGGACGTCTGATTGAGTTGGCTGCGACATCAGGCGGCCCTCCCGTTAGAGATGTTGATAGATGCAGTCTGAAGCGTGCCAGCAGCACCACCGGTGAGCATCTGACCGCAGTTGAAGACGGTCGTCTCGGAACCCTGAGCGACCGGCTGAGCCTGACCGTCGGCGGAAGTGCCGATGATGTTGCCAGCGGCGAGGGTTGCGTCGGCGCTGACCTTCGAGAGACCAGCGACTCGCACGACCGCTTGACCGCCGGAGGCGGGAGCGTTCTGGAGCACACCGATCGGGACGTCGGTAACGGCGGCGCACACGGTGACCGTGTTATCGCCCGACATCTTCACGAAGTAGAATTGCTTCGCCGAGAGATCGGCGGAAGCGGTGAGGGTACCGATGTCGGTACCGGGATCGTCGTAGGCCATGTTCAGCCCTTCCCGCCGACGTATTCGGCGTAGAGATCGGGACGGTCAGCAGCAACGGCCGCCATCGCCTGATGGATGTTCGTCGCCTTGCCCTCGGACACGAGGCCCTTGGCGAGGTGTTCGATGGTGGACAGGGCGTCGCCGTCGCCGGGGGCGTCGGTGCCGAGTTCCTTCGTCACGCCCGCCTCAGCGAACGCGATCTGGCAAGCGTCGAAGACGGCGGCCACGGCGTCGTGCTGCTCGTTGTCGAGCGAACGAAGCACCGAGACGAAGTCGTCGGTCATGCCGGGGACCTGATCCCAGTCGGCAACCTTGGCGGCGGCCTTCTCGATGTCGGCGGTCTCGGCGAGCGCGTCACGCTCGGCGGCAGCCTTCTCGAAGTGGGTGGTCATGTCTGTGAGGGCCTTCCGCAGATCGCCGAGTTCCTTCGCCAACGCTTCGTCAGCGACCGGGGCTTCGACGACCGGCTCGGCCACGTGGGTTTCTTCCACGGGGTCCATCTCCTGGTCGGTGATTAGGTCGGCGAACGCGTCGGAGATCGGGTCGTCAGCTTTCATGACGAGCCAGCCCTCGACGAGTGAGGCGGGGTGGTCGACCCCTGACACTTCGTCGAGTTCTAGGTCCACGAGTTGATGCGCTTGCACGAGTGGAAGTGTAGGGGGCGTTGTCGGGCGTGTCAGTAGGGGCCGAAAACGGCGACCGCCCCGACCGTGTTGGCCGGGGCGGTTCGGGTGTCGTCGGTGCGGAGGGATCAGCTTGCGGCCTTGTTGGCCCGGCGGGTGAGCGCCGCCTTGATAACACCCTGGCGGCGGCGCTGCCGGAACTTGGCCTCGGCGTAGTTGTCCTCGATGGCGTAGGTGTTGCCAAGGGCGTTCTGCGAGTAGTCCTCGACCCAGTAGCGACGCTTCCCGGACCGGTCGACGTGCGAGATGATCTCGACCGACCGGGGGTGGTACTTGGCCTGGCCGCAAGCGGGGCAGGGGATCGACTTGCCCATGCTGTCGATCTCCTGGTGGTCGAAGCAGGTGTGGCAGCGGATGGCGGCGTCGGGGAACTTTGCCCAGCGAGTCTTGAGCATGTGCTGCGGGAAGTCGGTCATCTTCTGGGCGATTACTACGGGGTGCGTTTCCATGTCCTGATTATAGGCACAAGTTGACAACATTCCGCAAGTCAATCCGAGAAGATCCCCCGAGAATGGTTTCAGGGCTTGACGGGCTTGAACAGACCGAACGATCCGTCTCGCTGTCGAGAGGCGAAGTGGCCGGTGTCCTCAGCGAAGCCCTTGCCGTAATACCGGACGGGGACGTCGATGCCGAGATCATGAGCGACGGCGAGACGGTGGTGACCCGTCGCTAGCTCGAACCTCGGGCCGCCGTCCTTCAACGCCGACGCCGGACGAACGAAGACGTCGACAGGTTTGCGAACTCCGTCTCGTGCGATCTCGTCGTACAGTCCCGTCCGTTTTGCATCAGCGATCCGATCTGGTGCGACGTTGTCGATCCAGTCTCGCTGACTCGTGGCGTCTCGTTTGAGGACGGCGCTGCCGAACAGGTCGTCCGATCGTGCAGTCTCCTCGAATCTGCCGAGTCGATCGGCTGAGCTGCCGCCTGGCACCGTTGGTTCGGGTCGCACCACTTCGGCGGGTCTCGGGCGGGGTGCCGGTCTCGGTCGAGGTGGTGCGGGTCGGGTGCGAGGTCGAGGTCGAGGCCGTGGTGTCGGTGAGCGGACCGGGTTGATCGGGGCGACCCAGCCGTCGGGGAACTCGTACCGGTACGGGTCGAGGATCGTGCCGTCACCGATGCGTTGCGGCGGCGAGTCGATCGTCGGGACGAGACGGGTCTTGCATCGGCAGTTCGGATGAGCGGGCGGGAACCCCGACCCGCCCTGCCATGAGAAGAAGTCGGCCTGCCCGACTCGGGTGCCGCCGAGCGGGGTGCAGATGGGGCACACGTCGAACGGGCCGGTGATCCATTCCTTCTGCGAGTTCGGGGCGGCGACGCCCTGGTCGATGAGTGCTTGCTGTTGGGCGAGGATGCCCTGGTTCTGGGCGACGGCGATCTCGGTGCGGGCGATCATGCGGGCGCGTGCCCGGCGGAGCTTCTCGCCGTGGCGGGCCATCTGACGATCGGCGATCTCTAACGTCCGGAACGGGCTGGCTCCGTTGCGGGCGGCCCGGTATCCGGCGGCGTTGCCGGACCGTTCGACGGCGAGCGCCCACCGAGGGAACAGGCCCCGAGTGTGGACGGCGCTGCGGGCGGCGAGGTCTGCGCCGGTCGGGGTGGGGCCGATCTCGTCGAGGGCCGTGAAGATCGTGGCGGCGGTCTGGGTTGGGGTGAGACCGGCGACGGTGCGTCCGGTGCTGAACGTCTGCGTGACCCGGAACGAGTTCTGGACGATCGTGTCGATCGAGTCGACGGTGGATCGGGAGAGGTCGGTGAGGATGCGCTGCGACTGCATCCGGGCATGGATGCGGGACGGGGCGTTCGGGTCGGTGACGTCGAACGATCCCCGGTAGGGCGGTTCCCACACGACCTCGTCGAGTGCCTTGCGGAGTTCGTCGGTGGATCGGAGTCGGACGTTCGACTTCAGTTCTCGGAGGCGGCGGTTGATGTCCTTACGTTGCTGGGCGGCGTCGTCGAGTTCGCCGACCTGGAACCCGGAGAACAGGGGCCGCTCGATCATCGTCGGGTCGTCCTGGACGAGGTCGGTGACTTGGCGGGTGAGGGAGGTCGCCTGGACGCGGCCGTAGATGTAGTCGACGACGAGCGACGTCGGGATGGCGTCGGCGATCCGGTTCACGGCGGTCGCCAGGGTGCGTTCGGAGCCGTAGAGCTTCGCCGAGTCAGTCGGACGAAACTCGGGGCGGTGGTTGTCGAGCCGCTGCTTCTGGACCAGCTCGACCCGGACCGGAGGCATTAGGCGACCTCCGCTTCCTCCTCGGTCGGCAGACCGCCGATCTCTCTCAGGTAGTCGTCGAGGTTGTCGTCCGGCATCAGCGCGCCGGACGTGGCGAGACGGGAGACGTAGTTCGAGATCGTGTCGAGGTCTGGGGCGCGTGGTGCGGTGTAGGCGATCGTCGGGGCGAGTGCCGGGTCGATGCCGTTGATCCGCATGAGGCGAGGCACGGCGTACGAGTTCAGGACGTCAGCGATGCTGGCGAGGTAAGCCGAGATCGAGTCCTGGAACAGTTCGATCTTCGACACCGAGAGCGCCTGCGCGCCGATGCGGTCGTGACCGACGAGCAGGAAGTCGGAGAGCATCGTCATCGCGATCCGGGTGTCGTAGCGGCCGATGATGACGTTCGTGTCGAACTGGCGGCGACCGCCGGTCGACATGAGCTTGATGTCGTAGGCGAGGTTGCCGGTCTCGTGATCGTAGGCCAGCGGGAAGACCAGCCCCTCCTGCTCGTCCCGGCGGATATTTCTGACGATCTCCTTGATCGCCGTGAGAGACTGAGTCTCGGCGGAGGTGGCGGAGTCGGAGAGGAGCTGCGGTGGCACGAACGCCACCGGCATCCCGGCGAGGTCTCGTTCGATGCCGATCGCTTCGATCTCGGTGATGCGCTTCTGGTAGTACCACGAGACGTAGGCGGACCGGAGGATCGAGCGGCCCTGCGGGTTGTTCATGCGGGTCGTTGTGCGGAACAGCAGCGACTTCTCGATCGGGATGAAGACGTTCGTGCCTGCGGTGGGGTCCTGTTGAATCGCGCCCTCGATCCCGCCGTGCGAGTCGAGCCGCCACTCGGTGATCGTGTCCTGCGCTCGGACGGGGAGCTTCCGCCAGCCGATCCGGCCGTCGTCGAACTTCGAGGAGGTGCCGTCGTCGGTGAGACCGTCGCGACGCTTGTAGACGATCTCGTGGAGCGAGTAGCCGTACACGAGGAACCCGAGGACCGACGAGACGAAGTCCTCCCACGAGGTGCTCATGTCGGCCATGCACGACGCGACGAACTCGGCCTCGTCAATGGCGGCCTGGTCGTCGGAGTCGGCAGGCTGCACGGTCCACTCGACGGAGCGGAACAGCATCTCGATCGAGGCGAGCGTCGCGCCGATGACCGGATGGTTCTCGGCCATCTCTCGAAAGATCGCCATTCCGCCCCGGCCCTGGAGCTGCCGGAGGAAGTCCTCGGTGACCTGCCCGGCGTTTACCGACAGGCCAGCGGAGCCGACCTCGGCGAAGTCGGTCGACGTCACCTTCTGCTTCTTGACCGGCGTGGTCCGGTTCCCCGTCTTGTTCTGCGCCACGGTCGGCAGCCTACTCGCTGGCCGGGGTCAGGGATAGATCTGCCTCGACGCGACGTGCCTTGCCGCCGATCGAGTAGCCCCGGAGCTGCCCGGCCTTCACCAGGTCCCACGCCCACGACTCCCACACGACACCCATGAACGGGGTCTCGGCCGGGAACTCGACCTTGCGGATCTCCTCGCCGGGAAGCGAGAGCGCCGTCTGGATCGGCATCGGCCACGTCAGGATCTCGACCATCTCCCCGGCGGCCTTCTCGGAGTGCTGGAGGAAGATGGTGCGGTCGCCGGAGCGGACCCAGTCCCAGATCGCCTTCTGGAGCGTGTCGGAGTCGATGAACTCACCGTGCCCGTCGAGTCGTCCGGGGACGTACACCGGGCCGAGGGTGTAGCGCTCCTCGGCCTTAGCGAACGGGACGACGGCGTGGAGCGCTGCGAGCTTCTCGGTCGTGTCGCCGGTCGTGTACGGCGGAGCGAACCCGAGGTACTCCAGCCGGTCCTCGATGATGCTGCGGGCGAGTTCGAGCATGTCGTCGGCGGTCGACTTGTGGGTGAGCTGGTGGGCGGCGATCAACTGCTCGGCGGTCAGCCCGTCGAGCGAGTACGAGAACGACTCCATCTGGTCGAGGCGTTCCTGAGCTGCGGCGCGTGTGGCGTAACATCCGAACTTCCGGCCACGGCCTTCGGAGTAGACGCAGAACTTCCCGTCTTCTTCGACGATCTCCTTGCGGAACTCGTAGTCGGGGCCGTAGGACTTGTCTTCGTCGTGTTCGTAGCCGTAGTGCATTTTTTCTTCGTCTTTTCGGCCCTTGCCGATCTCGGCCATCGCTCGCTGGTGGGCTTCGTCGAACGTGAGGCCGAGCGCCATCAGCTCCCGCATGAGTCGCATGTGGCGCGCGCCGTAGTGGTCGGAGTGCTCCAGGAGTTTCGCTTCGATCTCGGGCGAGAACTCGGGGACCATGCCCATCACGCTCGGGCCTTGTGGGTTCATCATGTTCTTCCTTGTGGAGAGCGGGTGCCCTTCGGGTAGGACGTCGGTGTCGAACTTGCCGCCAGGGAACCGGCCGGTGCGGACCGCCTGGAGGAATGCGTTGACGCGGGCATAGGCCCACTGGTCGGACGACCCGACGCCGGGCCGAACCGACTGCGGGTTCGTGTTGTACGCGCCGACGCCACGCTCGAACACGGCGGTAAGCATTCGGAGGGTGACGCGCTTCGAGGCGGTGCCGCCGTGCTTCTCGTTGTGCTCGTCGACTTTGTTCTGGAGGGCCTGGCGGACTCGGGCCGACACGGCCTTCTCCAGCCGGTCACGAGTGCGGGCTGCCCAGTTCATCGCGGTCATGCGGTCCTCGCCGAGGGAGCCGCCCCAGAGGAGCCAGGCGACCTGGCCGGGGGTGGGCCGGTCGGTCTCGCCTCGGAGGTACTCGCCCGCCTTCGGGGAGTCGAGGTCGCCTCGGTGTCGGGCGAACCAGGCGGCCATGCGGGTCACCTTGTCGTCGGAGGCGTTGCCGCCTGCCATCGCTCGGGCTTCCCGGACGGTGGCGGGGCGTAGGCCGTCACCGGCGAACTCGATCAGGTCGAGACCGCGCGACGCGTTGGCACTGATGTACGAGGGGACGGCGACCACGGCTGAATCGTAGTGCAGGAAAACGGCGACCGCCCCGGCCGTGGTGACCGGGGCGGCGTGTCGTTGGTGCGGTGCGGTTAGCGGGAGACCCAGGCGGTGCGGAACTCGACCCGAGTCGAGCGGCCGGTCGCCCGATCCTCGAAGGTGAAGGCGCCGCGCTCGGTGAAGCCGACAGCCTTGTCCTCGTCGGTGAGGGTCGAGGCGAAGTCGGCCATGCGGGTGTGCATGTTGGGGGCGAACTCGAGGCGGGCCTTCGCTTCCTCGACGGACCGGGTGTGGCCGCCGAAGGAGTTGTTGTGGCGGACCGTGAAGGTCTCGTTGCCGGTGGTGAAGGTGGTGTCTTGCTTTGCGTTGCGGTTGCGGGAGTTGCTCATGGGTAAGACCCTACCTGCTTTTCGGAGTGTTGACAACTTCACCGGGGGATTCTGCAAGATTCTTTTCACACGCTCCACGGCGACTTCCGGGTCGACTGGAACGGGACCACCGCCTGCGGCTCCCGGCCGCCGACCATCAACTCCGACAGCGCCCACACGAGAGCGTCGAGCCG
>Ga0181380_1000211_pt1 | contig 26843 bp, 46 predicted proteins | sample 3SPOviralmetaG_FD_130116 | JGI IMG/M metagenome (GOLD analysis project Ga0181380, IMG submission 130116) | Marine viral communities from the oligotrophic San Pedro Time Series (SPOT) site, San Pedro Channel, CA, USA - 3 SPOT_SRF_2009-08-19 | ecosystem: Environmental > Aquatic > Marine > Strait... | reverse complement strand
TATAGGTCAAATAGGTCATGTAGATCAAACAGAATCTAATATATTTATAGCAACTTTTAGCACTGGTCTTAAATTTGAATCTTATATTACTTATAAAGCTATTCTACCTTGTAATGAACATGGTGCAGATAGTGATAATGGTATTGATCTTGGAAGCTCATCAGTAAGATTTGATGATATCTATGCAACCAATGGCACTATCCAAACTTCTGATAGAAATTTAAAACAAGACATACAAGCCTTAACAGAAGCAGAGCAAAGAGTAGCTACAGCATGTAAAGGTTTAATAAGAAGATTTAGATGGCAAGATTCAGTAGCAGAAAAAGATGATAATTCTGATTCTGATGAAACAGCTAGATATCATTTTGGAGTTATAGCACAAGACTTACAAGATGCATTTGAAGCAGAAGGATTAGATGCAAGTGATTATGGTATGTTTATATCTAGCACTTGGACTGATGATGATGGTGTAGAACAAACAAGACTTGGTGTAAGATATAATGAATTACTAAGTTTTATAATAACAACTTTATAGGAGAATAAAATGGCAATAACATTAACAAGAACAGTACAAAGAGTAGAAACCTATCCTTTGGTAGATTCTGACTCAGAAACAGTATCTGAAACTAAACCTACAGTAATGGTGGTTTATAATGATGTATTTGATGATTCTGATGACGCTGATTTACCAGTTACAGCTACTAAAGTAAAACACTTTAATTGTACTGATGATGTCACAGGTGAAGATGCTCTAGTTCAAACTATCTGTACTGCAATTTGGGCTTAATATGTGGGAAAAAGCAACAGTAAAGGTAGATAAAGATAAATTCTTGGCTTGGGTTAAAGATAACGAAATACAGATGAAGAATGTTATTGAGGTTGGTGAAAAAATCAACCTTGATGGCAAATCAAGAAGTGTTGAGTCACATAGTATCAAGAATGGACTTTTATCAATATTACTAAAAGAAGTAAAACAGAAAAAATCTAAGTAGATGGATTCTGCAATAAAGATAATCCAAGAGGTTGGATTTCCTATTGCCGCTTCACTTGGACTTGGTTGGTTTATTTATAAACTTATCATGCGTATTGTTGATGGTATGGAAACTAAACTTGATGTTGTAGATCAAAAAGTAGCAGAACAAATATCTGCTATTGAAGATAGACTAGGCACAAAACTTGATTCCCAACATGGTATTTTGGTAGCATTAATTGATAGGGTGCGAAGTTTAGACAATGAGATCATACGACAAGATACTCTTATTAAGACTATTCTTGGTGTCCCACAACTAATAGATAGCAGTAAAATTGCAAAGGCGGATAGAGATGACCAAAGAAAAGATTAAGAAAAAAAGAGGTAGACCAAGTAAAGCTGAACTACTTAGAAGAAAAGAAGAAGCTGAAAAAGATACTATTATCAAATGGGTATCTATAATAGGCATAATTCTTATTTTAGGAATATTTATACAAAGTGCTACAGCAGATCAAATAGTACATAAGTTTAAATCACCATCTTTTAATGGCATAAATACATCTAGTCATTATCTAACTATAGAAAATCAAGAGTTTAATCGTAAGCTTACTATTAAAGAAGAAATCAAAGCCTTACAAGAAGAAATAGAAAGAGAAAAAGAAAATAGTACTTTAGCTAGATTTATGCGTAACTTAGAAAGTAGAGTCTATGCTGAACTTTCAAGACAACTTGTTAGTAATTTATTTGGTGAAACACCTTCTGATTCAGGAATTATTGAACTAGAAGGAAATATAATAGAATATACAAGTGATGGCGTAACATTAACCCTAAAAATAACAGAAGCAGATGGCACAGTCACAGAAATTACGATTCCTATCGGTACTTTTACTTTCTAGTTGTTCAATTTTTGACCAGTATGAAGATACATACGACCAAAGAGCAAATAACGACATAGTAAGAATTGATCAACTTCATTCTAAAGAATTAGCTAATGTACAGAAACCTTTAGTACAACCTATAGTAGCTGTATATCCCACAGCATTTACAGATCAAACAGGACAAAGAAAAAGTAACAGTGAATTTGCTTTATTTTCTACTGCTGTAACACAAGCACCCTACACATTATTAATAAGAGCATTAAAACATTCTAGTAATGGTGAATTTTTTAGAGTAGTAGAAAGGGTTGGCTTAGATAACCTAACAAAAGAAAGACAACTTATTAGATCAGCAAGAGAACAATTTGCAAAAGATGGTGAAGAAAAGAACGTACCACCACTGCTCTTTGCAGGTGTATTGCTAGAAGGTGCTGTAATAAGCTATGATAGTAACTTGTCAACTGGTGGTGTTGGTGCTAGGTATCTAGGAATAGGTAAAAGCATTCAATACAGAGAAGACAATATAACAGTTAGTCTTCGTATGGTATCAGTTGCAACAGGTGAGATACTTATAGAAGTATTAAGCCAAAAAACCATATTTAGTTATGGTAAATCAGAAGATGTTTTTAGATTCATAGAGATGGGTACTGAACTCGTAGAAATTGAATTAGGTAATTCAAGAAACGAGTCAACAACGATTGCATTGATGAAAGCTATAGAAGGTGCAGTCTTGGAACTTATAAATATCGGATACGATAGGAGTTTTTGGAAATATGAAGAAACTGAAATTACTAAGCCTGATTGCGATGATGATTGTCTTGCCAACATACGCGGCTGATAACGAAATATATGTAGATCAATCAGGAACAGGTGCAAATATAGATTTAGAACAATTAGGTATATCTAATATCATAGGTGGTCTAAATACAACAGCAGGTGATCTTACACCCTTTGATCTAGATGGTAATAGCATGACACTAGATATCAATATGATTGGTGCTACCAATAAATTTTTAGGTGATATATACGCTGATAACTTTACAGGTTTGTATAATTTTACTGGCTCAACTAATTCTTTTACTATCCAAGTAGACCCAACTAATAGTTTTGGTGCTGATGGTTCTGATCATAATGTTGCAGTTACTGGTGCTTCTAATACATTTACGTTGAATCAAGGAACTACTGCTTTAGCGGCAAGTCTTAACTTAGATTGGATTATTCAAGGTTCTAATAATACGATCACATCAAACATAAATATTGATGGTGCAACTAACTATATGGATATTGATGGTTCTGACAATACAGTTACCTATACAGGTACTGGTGTTAATGCTTCAGCAGGTGGATATTTCTATTTAGATCATACAGGTGGTCAAAGAACATTTAATATTCAACAATTAAGCACACAGGACAATGACTGGCTCAAAATCATATCAGTGGGTGGTAATTCTTCTTCTACTGTTTGTGTTATCCAAAACGATCAAGGTACAAGCACAGGCTGTTGATATTGGTGATATATCTGAACTAAATGGTTCAGCACAAATAATAAGAGATAAACCCTATAATGCAAATCTAAAATTTGCTATACAAAGCAATGATGAAGCTATTACTTCTAATGGAAGAATGGCTATTAAGTTTTTAGACGATTCTACAGTCAAACTAACTGAACACTCACAACTCTTAATAGATGAATATATCTATGACCCTGACCCATCTAAATCAAAGATGGCTCTTACCTTTGGATTAGGCACAGCAAGATTTATTACAGGCAATCTTAATAGAATAGATAAACAAAATATAAAACTTAAAACACCTACAGCAAATATCGCAATCAGAGGTACAGATTTTACAGCTACTGTAGATGAACTAGGAAGGTCATTGATAATACTGCTCCCTGATGCTCTCGGCTTGTCTAGTGGTGAGATAGAAGTAGTTACTGCTATGGGTACAGTTTTGCTTAATAAACCATTTCAAGCCACCACAGTAAATGTCTTTGAATCTAAACCAAGTGAACCAGTAATCCTAGATTTAACATTAGATATTATTGATAACATGCTAATAGTGACACCCCCCAAAAAAGAACTAAGTTTTACAGAAGAAGTTGCACAAGATTCACAACAGAATATTTTAGATTTTAATGATTTAGATATTGATTATCTTGATGAAGATTTTTTTGGTCAAGATGAATTAGAGTTCACAGAATTAGATATTAATTATCTTGATACTAACTATCTTGAAGATTTGTTAAATGTCTTAGATGCACTTGCAGTAAGCAAACAAGAAGATGTTTTAGCTGTAGTAGGAGGTGTTGATATACAAGGAACAAAAATAGGTCAAGATACAGAAACACAAATCACAACTTTGATAGCAGGTAATGTTGTAAGTCTGAGAAGGAATGTAAACAATACTGCTAGATTAGATTTAAATGGTGATGATGCCTATACCCTTATCATTATTCAAGATGGTGTATCTAATGTTATAAAAATTAATGGTGGAAGTGATTCTGTAATTACAATTACGCAAAGCGAATAATGAAAAAACTTATAGTACCAATATTATTAATATTATCTTTACCGCTTATATTTCAAAGCACACCTACAGAAATAATAAAACTAAGAACATTTGATGCTTTAGTCAAAAAATATGAACCATCAGGAAATTTTGTAATCCTAAATATTACAGAAGCAGATATAGAAAACGAAGGTGGTTATCCTCTACCAAGAAGACGATTAGCAGAAATACAAGTAGAACTTATTAATCGTGGTGCTATTGGGGTTGGTTGGGTTATGTCCTTTCCACAAGCAGATAGAATGGGTGGAGATAAGGTCTTTGCAACTACATTAGGCTATGCACCATCTGTAATCGCTATGTTTGAAGATGGCAAAAACAATTACCCTAAATCTACAGGAACAGTTGTCAAAGGCAATGATGTTAGTGGTATAGTAAGTATGGGAGTCAAGGAAAACCTGAACACCTTATCAAATACTACATTGCAGGGTTTAGCCATTGCTCCCACTGAAATAGATCAACTGGTTAGAAGAATACCCCTTTTAGTAAGCACACCTGAAAATGAATGGATACCTTCATTTGGCACACAAATATATAAAGCATTATTTGATGTAAGAACTTACATTATAAAAACTAATGATAATGGTATAGAGGAAATATCAATTAGAGGAATACCACCAGTTAAAACTGATAGTCTTGGTAGAAAATGGATAAGTTGGGTAGATACTCCACAAACAGACTTACAAGAAATGAATGTAGAAGGTAAATTTGTATTTATAGGAGTTACAGCTAATGGTGTTATGCCACAAATAGCTACTCCTGTAGGTTTACTAGAACCACATAAAATTCAAACAGCTTTAGCAGAATCAATCTTAATACAAGATAGCCCATATATACCTGATTGGGCTATAGCTTTAGAAATACTTATATTTTTGCTTACAGTAAGTCTAATATGGCTTGTATTAAACGCTTTAGGTATAACTTGGGGTATTACAACAGCTATCTTAATAATGTTATGCACAGCTTATACAGGTTATGGACTTATCCACAGAGGATTATTGGTTGATGTTACTTGGTCACTAATTTCACAGTTTATTACAGGCTCTATAGCTTTTTATATAAGGTTCAGAGAACAGTACAGGTTAAGACAAGAAATAAAAAAACAATTTGAACATTATATAGATCCAAGACAAATTAAAAAATTACAAGATAATCCTGAACTTTTAAAACTTGGTGGAGAAAAAAAATATGCAACATTTTTATTTACAGATGTAAGAGGTTTCACAGCACTATCTGAAAAATTAGAACCTGAACAAGTTACATACATAATGAATAAAGCATTAACCGCACAACAACAAGCAGTGCAAAAACACGGAGGAATGGTAGATAAATATATTGGTGATGCCATGATGGCTATCTTTAATGCACCATTAGATCTAGAAAACCATGAAGAAAAAGCTTTTGAATGTGCGTTAGATATACAAAAAAATATGCATGAACTAAATATACTTCTTGCAAAACAAAATATTGAACCAGTAACCATAGGCATAGGCATTAATACTGGATATGCAATTATTGGAAATATGGGGAGTGAAAATAGATTTGATTACACAGCTATAGGTGATGCAGTTAATGTTGCCGCTAGATTAGAATCAGGAACAAAAAATGCAGGTGTAGATTTGTTAATTGGTCAATCAACACAAAATGGTATAGAATTTAATTTGATACCTTTAAAACCAATAAAAGCTAAAGGCAAAAAAGATAAATTACAGGTGTATACATGGGATTTAAATTATCATTAATACTAGGTGGTCTGTTGCTTGTCACAGCATCAGGAAGTGCTTGGTACATTGATAGGCTTTTAGATCAAATATCAGTTCTAAAAGGTAACCAAATAGCTTTAGAAAACTCAATAGAGCAACAAAACGAATCTATAAAGCAACACCTTGCAAAACAAAAACAAAATCAAGAACAATTAAATATTCTTACAGAAAAAAATAGAGAATCACAACGAGAAGTAAATAAACTAAAGAATACTTTTGCAAAACATGATCTTGATAATCTTGCTTTAGCTAAACCTAAACTTATAGAAAAAATAGTTAATAAAGGTACTAAGCAAGTAAAAGAAGATTTAATAACACTAACTAACCCTAACCAGTTTGATGAAGAATCTACTAATAGCTAGTCTTACCCTTTTCTACTTCACAGCGTGTTCTATGATACCAACGCAAACTAAACCTGTTGAAGTGATAACGATTGCAGAGCCGTCCCCTATATATCACCCGCCACTCCCAATAGAATTAAACTTGGCGGATATTGATTGGGAAATTTTAACCCCTCATATAATGAAAGAGTACCTTTCTGATTTAGAAAATGGCTCTGCACCCAACACCGCGTATTATTCATTAACAACAAAAGATTATGAAAACTTATCTAATAATATGGCAGAAATAAAAAGATATATTAAAGATACTTTGCATATTATTGAGTTTTACAGAGAATACGATAAAGAAGATACAGATAAAGAAAAGGTGTCAGATAACAAATAATTTGCTACTATTTAGATTCATTCATTATAGGAGATATTAATATGATGGGAATGATAGGAGAATGGCTAGGAATTATCACAGGTGTTGTTTGCGGTGCATCCATAATCTGTGCTTTAACTCCAACACCTAAAGATGATGCAATGATTGCTAAGTTATATAAAATCTTAGAATTATTGGCACTCAATATAGGGAAAGCCAAGCAATAAAACGCTATGTCTGAATTAGTCACGCCATTTGTATATAACGCTATACTAGAAAGGGTAATAGATGGAGACACCATAGACGTGACTTTAGATTTAGGCTTTGACGTTAAGTTACATAAACAAAGATGCAGATTAGCAGGTATTGATACACCTGAATCACGCACAAGAAATTTAGAAGAAAAAGCACTGGGACTAAAAGCCAAAGAAAGGTTAAAAGAACTATGTGCTGATAAATTAGTAATTCAATCACATGGAAAAGGAAAATATGGACGGATTCTCGCGACACCTTTTACAGAAGGTAAAAAAGATATTTGTAAAACCCTCGTGCAAGAAGGACACGCAGTTGAATACTGGGGTGGTAAAAAAACAGCCAAAGTCAGAGAAGACGGAACATGGGGGTAAAAATATGAAAATATCACAAGAAGGAATAGCACTTATTAAGAAGTTTGAAGGGTGCGAACTTAAATCATACAAATGTGCCGCAGATGTTTGGACTATAGGATACGGGCATACAAAATTTGTAGAAGAACATCAAGAAATAACACAAGAAGAAGCAGACTCTATATTATTAACTGATTTAGAAGTTTACGAAGATGCAGTAAAAAAAGCTGTTACAGTTCCACTGCATCAACATCAATTTGATGCTCTTGTATCATGGACATTTAATTTAGGTGGTGCAAATCTTAATGCATCCACTATGATTAAAGTTTTAAATAAAGGTGAATACGAAGAAGTACCTGCACAGATTAAAAGATGGAATAAAGCAGGTGGAAAAGTATTGCAAGGATTAATAAGAAGAAGGGAAGCAGAAGCATTATTATTTTCAGGATTAGATTGGTCAAAAATATAAATGGCATTAAGTAAAACTCAAACAAAAAGACTAGGTGGAATATTGGCAATTATGTTTGGTGATGATATTCCTAGCGATAATTTGACTACTTTAATTGGTGAAGGTTTTGTAAAAGTGGAAGGGCAAAATTATAAACTTACAGAAAAAGGCTTAGACGAAAAGAATCGCCTATGCACTTTATGTGGATTAAATATTAAATATAGTTCTGAAAATAAAAATTAATGTAAGCCGCCTTCAATTTTACGGTTTTTAGTTTTTTCATATTCCTTAACAATATCAGAAAATATTTTTAAGCTTTCATCGTTACTTAAATTATTTAAAAGATAATCTGCTCTATTCTGATCTGCATGATTTAATTGTTTATTCTTATTTATATATCTAATAGCCTTTTTTATAAATTGTATATCGTTACCACTTAAAATTTTAATCATAATTTTTTAATTAACAAAAACTTTAGATTCTAGCTGTTTATATCCCCACATCTTTTTAAATGTAAGTTCAGCTTCATCAAAAGGCATTTTATTTTCTTTAAACATTTCTCTTTCAATGGTATTGGCATGATACCACCTGTTAAAATTTACACTATATGGTGCATCATCATCATAATTAAATTCATTCATCTTTATCCCCCTTTTTAAATTCTTCAATATCTTCTTTAGTAATAGTATCAATAATTAAATGTTTTTCCATCCATTCTTTATTCACACCATCTTTTTCTAATTTTTCTTTTAATAATTTTTCAAAGTCTTTCATTTTCATTTTCCTCAATCATATTGTTATGCATGTTTAACCAATCAATATCCTCTTTTGTATTTAAACTAATTAGCCAATTTGCAAAAGGTCTATAAAATTTATCTATTGTTTTATCTAATTTTTTTAAAAAATTTTTCATTAAATTAATCCTTGTTTATAATTATTTACTTCTTGTTCCTCTAAATGTTGCATATATGACTCTAAAACAACCTCAGGAGTCTGTCCTAAGCTTATATTATATAATCCATGCCTTACTATTAAATCAATTAATTTACTCTTAGAGGTCTTATATTCCCATAAATCTAATTCACCTAATGTATCATTTAATTCTTGTATTTCTTCTTTTGTGCTAAACATTATCAACTCCTATGTAATTTATACTTTGTTTTACTTTATGCCCTTGTGTAATAAGTTTTTGTTTTTTTGTTTCTGCTTGTTGTTTGTTTGGTGTAATCATGTGCTTCCACCAAAAACCCTCTGATTCTAGATAAACCCATACTTCATATTTCATTATTTATCCTCCAAACTTATTAGGTTGTTAAGCACATAATTGTTAGTAAGAGTTTCAATATCTTTATGTGTATATGTTGTTTGTTTTAGTAAATCGGTTTTAAAAAATTCATTACTATTATTTCTTGCAAATATTAATGCTAAGTCTATAAGACCTTTTGCATTAATTTCATCTATATTTTTTTTTGTCATTTTATTCTCCTTTTTCATAAGTTTTTATCAATTGTGATTTGTTATATTTTTTTATTTTATTTGTTTCTTCATCAACTATTATTACTTTACCTTTTTTGTCATATCCAATAAAAGTTCCGTATATGGTTGTATTTTTTACCTTAACTCTCATAGCGTTCTAAACTCCATATATGGTTCCTCAGAATATCCTTCTTCTAAAAAATCTAAATTTTTAATTTGTGATATATGTAAAGGGCATGAATCAGTATCACCATCATCATTATGACTTGCTACAAGACACCTACCTGCAAAAGAATTTCCACCCCATGCAAACCATCTATTTTTGCTATTTAAACGACCTTCATCATCCATTATTAAATCAATGTTTTCACCAAGATTCATAATATCTATAACTCTACATTGTAGAACTTCGTATATAGATTTTAAGCTACCATCAATATCAACTCTGCTAATACTTTGGTCATATGGGTCTATTAATATTAAATCTAATTTTTTCATTTTATTTCCTTATATAAAAAAGGCATCAATTAAGATGCCTTGTTGTTTTCAATTCTTGCTAATATTTCTTTAGCATCAAATACTGAAAAATATTTTGGTTTTTTAACCATTTTTCCAGTTTCTTTATCTTCATATTCTTTAACAAACATTAAAGTTGCACATTTTTTTAAACCTTTTAAAGTTTTTCCACTAACTCCATCTAATTTAAGTGCTTGTTTAAAAGTAAGGAATGAATCTCCTTCTTCATATCCACTAGCCATTAATATTTCTATATTTTGACCTGTGTATTCTTTTTTAGTTAAGTAGTTTATCATTTTTATTTCCTTGCCTTTCTAGGCGTTTTATCAATTTATAAAGTCAGTATGCCTGAATGTTTCTTAAAAGTAAACCCCTTTTGGAATAATATATATGTTTTTTTAAAAGGGTAGATCGTTTTCTTCTTCTATATATGAATCTTTTTCTTCGTAAAGTTGCTTTGCATATTTAACTGCCGCATCTTTTCTGTATCCATATTTTTTTAAGAATTTATGTTCATCACCGTATTTAGTATGAAGTAAAGAATGATGATATCTACATAAAGGTATGCATTCAGAATCGTGTGCTTTTAAACCAAACCCCCTCATACCGCTTTCAGGTTTTAATAAATGATGTGCTTCTATGTTTCCACTACAAGCATAGAACCCTGCCCGTTGTATAAAACAAGGCAAGGTTCTGACATAAGCAAGATGTTTTTTATCTTCTAACCTTTTTTTAAAAGGGTGCTTTCTGTGTGTCTTGTTGAGTTTTTTGGTAGTTGTTTTCATTTTCTTCAATAGGTGAAAGTTTAACCCCTGTTCTTTCTTCACCATTATCTTGTATATTTCTCCAACCTCCAAATCTATACGGAACATTGTTGAAAGTTACTTTACCACCAATATCAGGACTTTTTTCTGATTGTTTGTTCTCAGGTTCGTTGATATGTAATAAACCAATGCTAATTGATAATTCATATTTATCAACGCCTTGATGAGTATATTTTAAAATTGAAGCGTAGCGTTCTTGACCATCAATTTTTATCTTACCTTTCCTTACAACAGAACAATTAGTTTCATGCCACAAACTACCAGTTCCTTCTTTCATTTCAAATTTATCATTCATTTTATTTCTCCTTTTATATTTAATTTATATTCATAGCCTTTGCTATTAAACATTCTTTTTTTCTCAACTATTTCACCATATAAGGGTAAATCATATTTTACCCTTTGTGGTTCTTTCCTAAGATCGCGTATAGCGGCACTAATTGATGGTTCTCCGAAAAAATTACCAGTTTTATCTTTTATTTTTTGTTGTAGTTTCCAAAAAGTCCACCATTTACCATCTTTCATACATAGATATACACAATCATCTAATGTTAATTTACGCTTTTTCATATATCTTTATAAGTTTTTCGTAGGCTACACATTCAGGACTGTTCATATCAGTGTTTTCGTAAGCTTTTTTTATTTCTTTTGTGTTTGCTCTAAATAACGCATGATGATCAGGATCTGCAGGATCGCTTAGTTGTTGTCTACATTTTTCTAGGTATTCTTTTTCATTATTACTATGTCCTATTTTATGACCATCTTTATTAACAAATATATATCCTTTAGATAAATCAGGTGCAGTTTGTTTATTGTTTATAGCATTATCTACTTCAAATGCTGAAGCGTATTCACCGCCACCCAGTCCACAGTTAGCCAATGCCCTACCTATAGCTGATGTGGTGCAATTTTCTAAGGCACTAGTCTTATTTACAGGACCTTGATTTCTAAATTCTTCAGCATAATCATTTCCTATATCTCTCCAAACACCGTCTTGATAAATAGAAACGGTTGCTTTAACAACAACCCTCTCAAGATCGTTCAAGACAATTTCAGTAGTTATATTAGCGTTAGTTCCAAAAGTGTTTCTAAACGCCTGCAAACGTGTATCTACAGTTGTATAATACTTACCTCTTATATTTACCTTATCTTCATTAGGCAAATTTGCTATTTCATTTATTACTTCATTTAATTTCATATCATCTCCATATGGTTTTAGCTAATTCTATTTCATCTTTACCCCACAACCATGAGTCATAGTTAGGATAAAATAAACTTGCTATTTGGTTTTTATCATCAGAGTAAGAAAGTAGGTTCATAATTGCATAAGCCACCTTTTTTACTGTTTTTATATGCTCATCAATATTTTCAACTTGCATACTTATCATTTCTGCTTTTTTAGAAGTTACATACACATAATCAACCATAGCATCGCAATTTTCAGCTACAGCATATATAGATAACTGTCTATTAACAGCATCAGGAATAGCACTAGGTAAACGACTAACTGTCTTTATATCTCTTACTAATCCTTCATATTGCAAATCAATGTATCCCAAAATATCAACTGGAACTTCATCTATCTGCAATCTTATTTCCTTTTGATAGGAAACTGGTTCGCCCATTTCTTGATAATACGGAATCGCAGTATCAAGGTATCTAGGCACTAAATCTCTTTCTTTTGCTAACTTATTTGTGTCAACTTTATGCTCTTTTGCGGTATATTCATATAAACCATCAAACCTAGAAATAGCATTCTTAATTATTTTTTTTGTTGTTTTATTCGTTGTCAATGCTTCACCTATTCCTTCATCAACTACAGTACCCCTCCACATTGCTGGATTGCTAGGACTTTTATGTTTAAATAAATAACGCAAGATAAACATACAAGGATCTTGTATGTATGTGTTTATTGATGATGCTGATAAATGTTCAATATCATAATTGTCAAATGGATTGTTGCTACTCATATTATTATCCCCTTATGGGTGTTCAAATTATCAATAATAAAGTATAATTCATTTTTGGAATATTTAAAACTATTATTTATGAAATTAAAAAAATATCTTGTAGAAAATAAACACACTCAAAGTTCTTTTATTGATGAAATAGAAATGGCTAAAGGAATAAAAGTTCCCCAAGGCACTTTGGCTAAGTGGATATTAGGTACAAGAATACCAAGAAAAGAAGAAATGTTAATAATATATGAAGTCACTCATGGCAAAGTACAGCCTAATGACTTTTATGGCGTTACACCGCCTATATGGAGTAGAGACTAATGGAATTTATAACCAGTTTAACAAAAGTTGAAAAAATAATACCTTATGAAAACAACCCAAGAATAAATGAAAAAACTGTGCAAAGGGTTGCTGAAAGCATTAAGAATTTTGGATGGCAAGTACCAGTAGTTGTAGATGAAGATATGATTATTCTTGCAGGTCATTCAAGAATCAAAGCAGCCAAGTTATTAGAAATTGATGAAGTTCCAGTAAAAATAGCTTCAGGATTATCTGAGGAACAAAAAACCGCTTTCAGAATTATGGATAATAAAGCACAAGATTTTTCAGAATGGGACTCTGAATCTTTGTCATTAGAATTTAACAAATTAGTAGAAGGCGATTTTGATTTAAAATTAACAGGATTTGATTTTGATGAAATACAAAAAATCACTAAAGAAAACTTTTTAAAATTTGCTGAACCTGAAGTTGATGAAGAATTTGAAAGCCTTAACATAAGTTCAGATTTTGATATACCTGAAACAAACATAAAACAATTTATGCTTTTATATGATATTCAAACTCTGGAAGAATTTAAAAGCATGTTGATGAACCTTAAAGAAAAATATAAAGTGGATAATTATTCAGATATAGTTTTTACAGCTGTTAAAAAAGAACATGAAAGAAGTACCTAAATATTATTTAAAACCCAAATTAACAAAAGAAGAAGCCAATGATTTAAAAGGTCGTTATGCTACAGATGATGATTATTCTATTTTAATCAATGATGATTGCAATGCTTATACTGAAGATGGCGAACCATTATTCTTTTTTAGAAAAGGTAAGATACCTAAAAAAGTATGTGAAACTGCTTATTATAATCTTAGAGGAGCAGCAACTAAATCAGAAAATAGAGGTATGGCAGCAGGTCCTTTAGATAGTGATGACCAAGTTGGACATAAAACTATTTCTAGTCACAGATACAGAGAAATAAAACAAGACGGAACATTAAGCAAGGTTATGCGTGCTAAACAAGTTAATTCAGGTATAGCAGGTTATTTTGACAGGAACACAAGGTTTCCTTATTGTAGACAAACAGCATTTACTGAAAAAAATAGAGAACTATTTAGTAACTCAATACCTTTTTTAAAATATATAAGTCATATGTTTGAAGAAGCATGTTCTGAAAGATATGAAGCACAAAAAAAAGTAGTAGACCACAGTAGCAAAGATTTTATTATTACTGATACAGTTTTTAGTACAGTAACAGTTAATAAAAATTTTCAAACCGCTTATCATACGGACGCAGGTGACTTAAAAGAAGGATTAGGAAATTTGGCAGTTTTAAGTGCAGGTAAATATGAAGGTGGTTATACAGTAATGCCAAGATATGATTGTGCTTTTGATTTAAGTAGTGGTGATGTTTGTTATTTTGATGTGCATGAAGTTCATGGGAATACAAAAATGACTTCTAAAGCACCTTTTGAAAGGATTTCAGTTGTTTGTTATTACAGAGAAAATATAAAACATTGTGGAACTATGCAAGAAGAACTTGACAGGGCAAAAAATAGAAAAGAAGGGGATAAAATTAATTGAACATTGCTGTTATAAGTGGTGGATTTGACCCTGTACATTCAGGACATATTTCATTAATAGAAGAAGCATCAAAGAAAGGCGATATACTTATTATTTTATTGAATGATGATGATTGGTTAATAAATAAAAAAGGTAAAGCATTTATGCCTTTTGATGAAAGAAAAAAAATATTGGAATCTATAAAAAATGTTGACCAAGTTATTAAAAATGAAAATGATGAACATGGAACAGCTATTAATGGATTAGAAGAAATAAAAAAACTTTATCCTAACGATAATATTTTATTCTGTAATGGCGGTGATAGAAATAATAATAACGTGCCTGAAATATTAGTATCAGGTATAGAATTATTATCAGGTATTGGTGGCAATGTAAAACAAAACTCATCTTCTTGGATTTTAAAAGATTGGAAATACGAAAAATACAATAAAGTATGGGGAGAGTATTTTAATTTATTTGAAGATAATGGCGTAAAAGTAAAAGAATTAATTGTTGAACCTAACAAAGGTATGAGTTATCAAAAACATGATAAACGTTCAGAAATATGGTTAATCAGTCAAGGTAAATGCGATATCTTTCATAATCAAAACAATGTAGATGATGAAAAATTAACCTTGCAAAAACATGATTATTTTATAGTACCACTAGGAACATGGCATCAAATAACCAATCCATATAACGTAGTATGTAAAATTATTGAAATACAATATGGTGCAGAATGCACAGAAGATGACATTTTCAGGAGAAATTATTATGAAGATATTCATACCGACTAAAAGCAGAGTAGACAACCAAAGAACCCTTAGATTTATGCCTGAAGATTTAAGGGAACAATGCGTTCTTGTCGTAGATGAAAACGAAGCTGATGATTATAGAAAAGTGCATAAAAACTTACTTGTTGTTCCAAATCATTTGAAAGGTATTTCAGCAGTGAGAAAATATATATGGGACACAAGTGATGACCCAAGAATATGTATGCTTGATGATGATTTGAAATTTCATATTCGTTCAGGTGATGGGCATAAATTAAGAAGCTGTGAACCTAATGAATATTACAAAATATTTCAATTACTAGATAGATATATGGATATGGGTTATGGGCATTGCGGTATAAGTGATAGAAATGGTAATAATAGAAAAGTAGGAAATAGTGTTGAAGAACTTTTTGAGGAAAATACAAGATATATCAGAGTGTTGGCTTATGACTTAAATATATGTAAAGGCAGAGCAAAACATGGTCGCGTTGAAGTCATGGAAGATTTTGATATTGCTTTACAGCTATTAAGAAATGGCGTTCCAAATATTGTTAGTTATTATTATGCACAAGGACAAGTGCAATCAAACGCTGATGGCGGTTGTTCAACATATAGAACACAAGAAGTACAAGCAAAAGCTGCTGAAAAAATGAAACTTATGCACCCTGACTTTGTTAGAGTTGTTGAAAAAGAAACTAAAACAGCATGGGGTTGGGGTTCAAGAAAAGACGTAGTTATATCATGGAAAAAAGCATACGCCAGTTCAAGAAATTAATTATCCCAACTAGATATATAATCGTCCCAGTCTTCATCTTTTTCTTCATACTTGGTGAAGCCATGAGTGTTTAAATTATAAGTAAATTTAGCTTCTCCAATTTTTCCATATAAACCCTGTTCTCTTATTTTTCTAGTTATAACGCTTGTTGAGTTTTCATCAAAGTCTCTATGTACTGTTAAAACTGCATCTGCTTGGTTATGCCAATGAGCAGCACCGCTTATGTCATAAGCAGTAGGAGGACTGTAAGAACCATCATTAGATTTAGGTAATTTAGTTGGGTGTGCTATAACCCAACATATAACTTCGTATACTCTAGTAAATCTTTTGCATAAAGATATAAAATCTCTGATATGTTCATCTTCTCTTTGATTTCCTTGTCTAACAGCAGACACTTCATTAAAAGGGTCAATGACTAATCCTTTAACACCATGCTTGTATATAGCACTCTTGGCGATATTTAAAATCAATTCAATAGAAGGAATGCTATCTTTAGTTTCTATAAAATAAAAATGCTTATGAATAAAATCTAACCCTTTATTAAGTTCAGCTTTTGTCATGCGATTTGAAAAACCTTCATCAAATGATTTTCCTAAATACATCTGTACCAATCTTCTTATGTGCATTGATGTTGAATGTTCAGGTGAAAACAGAGCAAAAGACCAACCATGATTTATAGCAAGTTTTAGTAAGCATTGGTCAAGGAAAGCTGACTTACCATGATTGGGTATACCTGTGATAACAGTAAACGTGCCAGTCATAGGTTTATAAATCTCATCTAGACCATCTAAGCCTATCTCTAATGGCTTTTCATAATTACCTTCATATAAATCATTAACTTGTGCAAAATAATCCCTAGCAGTATATAAGCCATCTATAGGGTATGGTTCAGCATTGTCTATTATTTCTTTAAGTTTTAAAGCACCGTGTTTGATTAACACTTCATTGGCATCTTTACAATTATCAGGTATACGAACAAACCAACATAAATCTTTACCAAATCTGTGTAATAATTCTTTGTGTAATGCTTTACCGCTTTCATCATTATCTGTAAATAAAATAATTTTTTTTGCTTTAAGTTTGCAGTTTTCTAATGCTTTATACCTAGCGTCTTTTTCATCTCCTTTAAACTCTTTGGGGGCACCATTAGGTAAAGTTGTTGCATTATTGAAACCGCATTCAGCTAAAGATAGAACATCCATCTCGCCTTCAGTAAATATAACTGTTTCTTCTTTGCAAACTTTGTCATAGTTGTAAAGTATTGATTTAGTGTTGGCTGATTGTCTAAACTGTTTATCAACAGTTCTATATTTTATGTTTGTTAATTTTCCATTTTCATCAAAGTATTGAAAACCAATCCAATTATTTTCATTATAGATTTTATATTCGTTTATCGTTGATTCACTTATACCTCTTTGTTTAAAGAAGTTAACCATAAAAGATTCTTGTCTTGGTTCTAATTTTGTAGGTGCAACATAAACAGGTTTTTGATAAGGTCTAAATATATTTCCAGTTTTTTTCCCACCTTTAAAATCACAGTGATGACAATTCCAAACAACACCATCTTCATTAATAGTAACTGACAAAGGATTATCTTTTGGATTGTGAGGTGGCTGACATTGGGGACATTTAACTTTTTGATTTCCTTCTTGATGATGTTTGAGTTGTATTCTGTTTTCATTTAATGTTTGTTCTATTGTCATAATATTATCCTGCAAGGTTATTAAGGGTTTTATCCTTAATTTGTTTATCTATAAAATCTTCATATCTGTGTTGATTAAGATATGTAGTTGGGTGTGGAATGAATTTAAGTTCTGTAGCTTCATTTTCTTTTGCAAATACTTTAGTTGCATAAATTATTTTTTTAAAGTCTTTTTCTTTTATTTTTAAGAAACTTTTTCTAGCTTGATGTTTCCCTACTTTTCTAGGATATATTTCCCAAAATTCTTTAAAAAACTTTTCAAACTTTTCATCAATATTAGTTTTTGTATCATCTTTAGTATTGTAGGGTTCTGACACCCCTACCCTAGGGGTTTCTACACCCCTAGGGGTATCTACACCCCTACCTAATAAAATATGATATCTATTACTTGTAAAACTACCATTATCTGTTTTTCTATGTTCAATACGCAGATAACCTAGTTCTTCAAATTCTTTTATTGCTTTTTGTATTCCTTTAGTATCTTTTAACCCTATCATCTTTGCTATATGTCCATAAGAAGGATAACAAGTTCCTTTCTCATCGGCATAATTGCTAAGTATTACAAGTATCAGTTTTTTTGTTGGTGTAAGACCATCAACTTTTAAGGCGTGGTTTAAATATTCAATTGACATTTATTTCTCCAGTTTCAACGTAGATGCAATGATAATTTATTTTATAAAATTAATAAACCCTTTTTGGAATACTATTTATTTTTATTTCTAACTTCATTTGCATACGTAAGTGAAAAATCAATTCCCTCAGAAACATATTCATCACCACGCAAATCAGTTCTTACTTGCCTTTTATTTGAAAATGGAAAGTCTTTACTAACTATTTCTTCAAATACATATTTTGCACCATTGAAGGCATTAAAGTCTCCATTAGCACCTATAAACATACAATCAACACCAAACTCAACCTGAAGTTTTTCAGTAATGTAGTAAGTATCAAACTTACCTCTAAGAGGTTTTAATTTTACATCTTTAGATTCAAGATATTTTTTTATTTTATCGTAAGATAATTTATTAGGTGAACGTAATTCAATCTTCCAAACATTTTTCATTCTCATTTCGTTTATCATTATTTAATTCCTTTTAAAACTGCATTCGTATATTTTTGAACATATTTTGGTAAATAACTTGAGTTATTCTTAGGGTATATTTCAATGTATTCACAATCTTCATCTGATAACCAATGTTGAACTTCAACACTAAAGCTATCATCATTATTATTTTGTTTTATATCATTAATAACTTGATCAATTTGATATATATCCCAATGCCAAACTTCATCACCTTCTTTAGTAAAAATATAAAATTCGTAATTCATTATTTAACACCTCTAAAGTTTTGAGCGTTAGCGTTTGCTTTAGTTGTAGGTTTATAATCATAAACAGTTATCTCACCTAAATTACCAACCCAACCAATAAGCATATTGTCAGTATCTTTGATTAACCAACCACCCATACGCTCTGATGAATATTCTTCACAAGGCATTTTGTCATAACCTTGCATCAATCTTTCCGCTTTAGCTAAGAACTTAGTCTTAGCTTCAGGGAATGTATTTGTTTGTCTTGTTTTAATAGTTGTCATTTTATTTTCCTTATAAATGTGACGCTGTTTATACAACAGCGAAACCCTTGTTACAAATTTCAACAACCCAATCTTCAACTCTATGGAATTGAAATATTGCAGTCACTCTAGTAGTTTCAGGTATACCAATTATGATCGGTCTGAACTGTGTAAGATTATATCTATCTAATGCTTTTTCTAAGTTAGATATTGAAGCGTAAGACTTTGCGTTTTCTAGAATGTGAGTGTTTATCATTTTATTTTTCCTTGCTAATTAAAGCGTTTTTTCAATTTATACATATAGTATTGCTCATATTTATGTAAAAGTAAACCCCTTTTTGGAATAATATATATGTTTTTTTACTATTTATCGTAAAATAAAGCGTTTTTGGAATATTTATCTGATAATATATGAGAAATTATGGTCACTAAATCTAAACAAACGAAACTTACAGACACAAAAAAGTTAAAAATAAGAAATGATTTTGTTCATGGTGTTGACGGTGATGAAAAGAAAATATTCCCAACACTTGATGAATTATGTAAACAATACAAAGTTGCTAAAAGCACAGTCTATAGAGTTGCAAGAACTGAAGGGTGGAAAGTTCAAAAGGAACAACTACAAGCAGAATATATAAAAGAACTTGATAAAAAACGCAGTAAAGACATGGCTAATAAATCCATGAAAACTGATGATAGAACTTTACAACTTGCTGACGCTGTATTTGTAACTATCGCACAAACATTACAACAAAATAATAACGATATACAAAATAATAAAAAAGGACTAGCACCCAATCAGATTACATCAATAGCACAGGCAATAGCAATAACACAAAGAGTTTCAAAATTAGCTTTAGGAGAAGCAACACATAATATAGATGCAACAATCAACGAAAACACAAACGAAGCGTTCCGAAGAGCTATGGAACTCCTTGACGAAGTTGAAGACAGCAGAGTCAGAAGCTTACAATCTACGCATTAGTTGGTTAGAAACAGCAAGAGATAAACAGCTTCAACCTAAATTTATAGAACACTATATATGGTTAATCTTAGCTGGTCGTGGCTGGGGAAAAACTAGAACTGGTGCACAGGACATAGCATTATACGCCTTAAGAAATAACAATGTAAATTGTGCTGTAGTTGCTCCTACCCATGGAGATTTAAGAAGGGTTTGTTTTGGAGGTAATTCTGGATTGCTTTCAATAATACCCAAAGAATGTTTTTTAGAATCATCTGATATGAAAGGTTATTCATCAAGCACATCAGAGATAAGACTGTTTAATGGCTCTAAGATAACTGGATACGCCGCTCAGGAGCCTGATAGATTAAGAGGACCACAGTTCCATAGAGCATGGTGTGATGAAGTTGCTGCATGGCGTTATCCTGAAGCTTTTGATCAATTAATGTTTGGATTAAGACTAGGTAATAATCCACAATGCGTTATCACCACAACACCAAAACCAACCAAATTGATAAAAGAATTAGTTGTTAGAGATGATGTACACGTTACATCAGGAAGTACTTTTGAAAATGAAGATAATCTAGCGGAAAGTGCTTTAGCAATGTTAAAAGATAAATATGAAGGAACCACTTTAGGTAGACAAGAATTATACGCTGAAATTATTGATAATCTTGATGGTGCTTTATGGACTAATGATTTAATTGAACAAAATAGATGCACCGAAGATAAAGAACTAGCACAGATTATTGTTGCTATAGATCCTGCTGTCACTGCTAATGCAAATTCTGATGAAACAGGTATAGTAGTAGTAGGAAAAGACTTCAATAATGAGTATTATGTATTGGAAGACTTATCAGGAAGACATCCCCCTGATAAATGGGGTAAAATAGCTATAAATGCTTTTTATGAATGGGAAGCTGATAGAATAGTCGCAGAAGTGAACAACGGTGGTGACTTGGTTGAAAGGCTTATTAGAAATATTGACAACAATGTTTCTTACAGAAGCGTTAGAGCAACAAGAGGTAAAATACTTAGAGCAGAACCAATCTCAGCCTTGTATGAACAAAAAAGGGTGCATCATGTAGGTGTATTTCCTGAGTTAGAATCGCAAATGTGCAGTTATACTGGCGAAACAAATAGTTCACCTGATAGATTAGATGCTTTAGTATGGGGATTAACCGAACTTAGCAAGTCTAAAGGACAAGTAAACTGGAGAATAAGCTAATGGCACAACAAACATTTTTTCAAAGACTTTTTAATGTGCAAAAAGAAGAAGTCAAACAATCAAACATGATGGGTTATTTTGGTGTTGGTACAGATCAACCCAAGAATTACACTTATCAAGATTTAGCAAAAGAAGGATATTTAAAGAATGCAATCGTATATCGTTGTGTTAATGAAATATCTAAAGGAGCATCTGCTGTACCCTTTGTAATAAAAGCAGGAGATCAAATAATAGAACAACATCCACTCATAGACTTACTCAACAGACCGAACCCTTTACAATCGTATTCAGAGTTTTTTAATTCTTTATTTGGTTATGTTTTATTAAGTGGTAATGCTTACATTCTTAAAATAGGTGCAGAAAATGGTTCACCTAAAGAATTACATCAGTTGAGACCTGATAGAATAAATATCAAAGGCAGTGGTAATCCTATACCTGAAAAATATGAATATATTATTAATGGTAGGGTGCAAAATACTTATCTTGTAGACCAAGATAATGGTTTTAGTGAGGTTAAACATGTAAAGCTATGGAATCCATTAGATGATTATTATGGGTTATCGCCTATGAGTGCTGCGGCTGTTGAAATAGATCAATTTAATATGTCTAGTAAACATAATGTAAATTTGCTTAACAATGGTGCAAGACCAAGTGGAGCAATTATATTTAAGCCAAAAGATGATGCAGGTTTTAATGTAAATTTATCTGAATCACAGAGACAACAACTACTTACAGATTTAAACAATAGATTTAGTGGAACTGCTAATGCAGGTAGACCAATGCTATTAGAAGGTGATTTTGACTGGAAAGAAATGGGTCTCAGTCCTAAGGATATGGATTTTTTAAACTTGAAGCATATGTCAGCTACTGATATAGCAATGTGTTTTGGAGTTCCTAGTCAATTGGTAGGTGTTCCTGATGCACAAACATATTCCAATGTAGCAGAAGCAAGACTTGCTTTATATGAAGAAACAATAATTCCACATTTACAAAAAATAGCTTCAGACCTTAATGAGTGGTTAGTTCCACTATTTGATGACAGGCTAAGTCTTGAATTTGATATAGATTCAATACCTGCTTTAGCAGAAAGAAAAAAGAAGACTTATGAGAATGTAACTAGTGCTGTAAGAGAAGGCATTATGACTCGTAATGAAGCAAGAAAGATAATAGGCTTAGAGCCTATTGATGGTGCTGATGATTTATATATATCTGCTACCTTATTCCCAATATCTGATGAGGATGTTCCTAAACCTGAGAATCCTGTTAATGAAGAAGACTTAGAAGACTATGAAGAAGATGATGTAGACAAAGAAATAGATTTTCTATTACAAGAAGAAAAAGCGTTATCTGATATAGACACAATTCCTACCAGTTCAATGGCAGAAGAAGCAAAGAGAGGGCTTGAACTCAGAAAAAAGTTTAATAGGGGTGGCACTATGGTTGGTGTTGCTCGTGCAAATCAGTTAGTAGCAAGAGAAAGGCTATCTATTTCTACAGTTAAAAGAATGTATAGCTTTTTCAGTAGGCATGAAGTAGATAAAAGAGCAGAAGGCTTTAGACAAGGTGAAGAAGGATACCCAAGTGCAGGAAAGATTGCATGGTTGCTTTGGGGTGGTGATAGTGGCTTTTCTTGGGCTAAAAGAAAACGTCAACAAATTATCACAGAAGAAGATAAAGAATTCGCATTACAAGATCATGTAGAATCTAAAGAAGATGAAAAAGCTTTATCAGGTAAAGTAAAAACAGCTCTTGAAGGTAAAGTAAAAGATCATAATGAAAAACACGGAAGTACTAAGACTAAAAGAGCCACACTTAGAATGTTAGAAGCTGTATTTAGACGCGGTGTTGGTGCTTACAGAACTAATCCACAAAGCGTAAGACCAAGTGTCAATTCATCTGATCAATGGGCTTATGCTAGAGTTAATAGTTTTTTAAGAGCCTTATCTACTGGAAAGTTTAGAGGTGGAAAGCACGATACTGATTTATTTCCTAAAGGACACCCGTTATCAAGTAAGACATGAACCTTAATCGCAAAAGGTTTAATTCTTTTAGACAAAGAAGTATAAGCAATAGAGCAGAAACAAGAAGACTACTTGCACTTAGAAATAATTTAGAAAAAAGGTTTTATAAAAGACTGAATACTATTTTTAGAAAATTTTTAAACACGCAACTGTATCTTTATAAAGAATTTGGCATATACAATGAAGGTATAGCAGTTCAATCTTTAAATGAAGAATTTATGCCTGTAATTCTTAATCACTACAGAAAAATATTTCAAGTTACTTATAAATCTAACGAAGATAAATATTTTGGAAATCAGAAGCAAGAAGCTTTTGTTTTTGGTAGAAGCACAGATTTTGAAGAACTAGTTGAAAATTATTTTAATACTAGACAACTGGTTTTAGCAGGAATAACAGCAAGAATGTCAAATAGAATTAGTAATCTTATAGAGCAAGGCAGAGCAGACAATCTTACGCTTGATGAAATTGCAAGATTGGTATCAAGCAAGTTCTTACCTATAAGCAGAACAAGAGCTGCTCTTATATCAAGAACTGAAACACATAACGCCGCATCTTTTGCTAATGATTCTTATCATAAGCAAGTTGAAAAAGACTTAGGTATAAAAATGTTAAAAAAGTGGGTTGCTACTAATGATGCAAGAACTAGATCTACTCATGCTTCTGCTAACGGACAAATAGTAGATATGAACGAAGATTTTATTGTTGGCGGTATGCCAATGTCATATGCGGGTGATCCTAAAGGTGGTGCGGCTAATGTTATTAATTGTAGGTGCGTTATTATCTATGCCGACGAGCAAGATATGGAAACATAATTTCATACCTCTATATATTGTGCTAATCTTACCAATAAGATACTATATAAAGTAATATGCCTATTCCAAAACCAACTGATAGTGAGTCTAGGCAACAATTTATTAATAGATGTATGGGAGATGACACTATGACGAGTGAATACACCGATTCCAATCAACGATTAAGTGTCTGTACTAGTGAGTACAATTCTAGTAAAGAAGATTCTACACAGAATGATGAAAAGCATGTAAGAGCAGTTGAAGAGACTGAAGATTCTTACATAATTGAGTTTGGTAAAAGTAAACCTGATGTAGAAGAAACTGTTAATGAGATGGAAGACTCTAAAGAAGTAGAAAAAGAGTCTATTGAAATCAAATCAAGCATTAAAGCCTACAACGATGATGAAGAAGATAAAGACTATGGAACTTTTGAAGGATATGGTTCTGTTTTTGGTAATAAAGACTTAGGCAATGATGTAATAGAAGCAGGTGCATTCGCAAAATCCCTTAAAAGAAGAAAACCACAAAACGTAAAACTCTTATATCAGCACAAGTCTGATATGCCTATAGGTGTATTTGATGAGATAAGAGAAGATGATCATGGTTTAGTGGTTAAAGGTAGACTTGCTCTTAAAACACAAGCAGGTGCAGAAGCCTACGAATTATTAAAAATGGGTGCTTTAGATGGTCTTTCTATAGGCTTTAGAGTAAACCCAAAAGAAGTTTCATATGATAAGCGTGGTAATAAACGTATTATCAAAGAAGTAGATTTGATGGAAGTGTCGTTAGTAACCTTTCCTATGAACCCTCAGGCAACTGTTCGTTCAGTAAAAGGTGAAGACATTACTATTAGAGAATGGGAGAAAGGACTGCGTGACGCTTTTCAGCTTTCTCGTTCAGAAGCAAAAATGTGTGCAAAAGCACTTGATGAGTGTTTTGATCAGCGTGATGCTGTTTCAAACTCAGATTTGGTAGAAGCCATAAAGAACTTAACTTTAACCTTAAAATCTTAATAGGAGATTATTATGTCGGAAGATATAAAAAATGCTATCTCTGAACTAGGTCAAACTTTTAACGAATTTAAAAAAGTAAATGATCAACGATTAGAGATGATTGAAAAAGGCGAAAGTACAGCAAATGTTGACGAGAAATTAGCTAAAATGGAAGCTAAGATGGATTCTTATGAAGACATTAATCAGAAACTTACAACTGCTGAACTTAACGCTGAAAACATCAAAAGCCAAATTGAGAAACTAGAAACGGTTGTAAGAAGACCAAATTCAGGTTTTGAAGCAAAGCAAGTTGATGACTACATGGATGCTTTTGATAAGTATTGCAGAAAAGGAGTTGAAGGACTTGATGCAATGGAGAAGAAAGCTTTAACTGTAAGTAATGATTCTACTGGTGGTTATTTAGCACCACCTGAGTATGTAAGAGAACTGATTAAAGATGTTACTGAAATATCACCAATCAGAAGTATTGCAAGAATTAGAAGCACAGGTGCTAGATCAATCCAAGTTCCAAAAAGAACTGGTACATTCGCGGCACAGTGGGTTTCAGAATCAGGTACAAGATCAGAAACAACTGGATACAACGTAGGTCTAGAAGAATTACCTGCTCATGAGCAATATGCTCTAGTAGATATTTCTGAGCAAGACTTAGAAGATTCAGTATTTGATCTAGAAGCTGAAATGCAATCAGAGTTTGCAGAGCAATTTGCAAAAGCTGAAGGTACTGCTTTTGTTACTGGTAATGCTGTTGGTAAACCTGAAGGATTTATGACTAACTCATCAGTTAGTGAAATAAATTCAGGCTCTAACACAGCTATTACTGCTGATAACCTTATTTCACTAGTACATAACATTAAATCAGAATATGGCAGAAATGGTGTTTTTGTATTTAACAGAAGTACATTAGCTGAAATAAGAAAATTAAAAGATACAGCAGGTCAATATGCATTCCAAGCAGGTATGACATTACAAGGTGGTATGGTTAATACTATTCTTGGTCAACCATATGTTGAAGCATCTGACATGGCTAACGTCACACAAAATGCTTATCCAGTTGCTTTCGGTGACTTTAGAAGAGCATACATGATTGTTGATAGAGTATCTTTAGCGGTTTTAAGAGACCCATTCACACAAGCTACTACTGGAAATGTAAGATACATTGCTAGAAGAAGAGTTGGTGGTCAAGTGGTTCTTCCTGAAGCCTTAACTAAACTAAAAGTAACAGCGTAAGCAAGGAGTAACTAATGCAAGATTTATCAAATAATATTGAACTAGGTAACTCAATTATAAACGGAGTAAAAACTGCCGCGGCTAATGGTACAGGTATTGATTTACAAGGTTTTGAAGAAGCAACTGCTGTAGTAAGCGTAGGAGAAGAAGGTGACACACTTTCAGGTTCTGTTTACTTTGAAGTATCACTAGAGCATTCAGATGACGATTCTACTTATACAGATTGTGTACAAGCAGATG
>Ga0181380_1000210_pt1 | contig 26846 bp, 30 predicted proteins | sample 3SPOviralmetaG_FD_130116 | JGI IMG/M metagenome (GOLD analysis project Ga0181380, IMG submission 130116) | Marine viral communities from the oligotrophic San Pedro Time Series (SPOT) site, San Pedro Channel, CA, USA - 3 SPOT_SRF_2009-08-19 | ecosystem: Environmental > Aquatic > Marine > Strait... | reverse complement strand
GATGCAGAGGTCTCCTACATTTACGACGCACATGGAAATGCTATTGGCGTGGAGAAATGGTACGACATTTAGATTTTAGAAGAGGTCTTCTAAACTTTTAATAATTTTAAACTAATATTTTTTTATTGAGTATCATAAATGGTTAAACAAACAATTGTTCTGTGGAATAAACCTCGTACCGTGGCCGAGATTGGTAATGTTAAGAAATATGTAGAAAAAAATAAAGAAATGCTTACAAAACTCTCTGCAAAGAGAAACTGGTTGCTTTGGATTAGTAAAGAAAAAAAGAAAAGTAAAGACATTAAAATTGGTGGAATTGGTAAAGGACCAACTCCAAAGAGAATAGAAACTGGTAAGTTAAATCCAGGGGTAAAAGTCGCCGTCCCCAAAACAGCACCGAAAGGAGAAATAAAACAAGTAAAGAAAAATTTAACCGACTATGGTAAAAAAGCAGAGGCAGGAGAAGCCAAAAATGTCAGTAAAAAAGCAGTAGCAAAAGACTATACTATTGTTTCTGATAATTGTTTTGGTGTCGCTTACATGAAAGCCCGAGGAGAACCATACGATAGTCCATTTTTTAGTATGTATATTTATTCCCCCGACTACATTACATTATTAGAAAACTTTGACGAGTATATGAAATTAAAACCAAAAGCACAGGATCCAGAGGGTAAATCTAAATATAAACGGGTTCTCGCTAAATATCCAGTTCTATTATTAGAAGGGTCAAAAGGTCCCGTAGAAATACATTTCGCCCACGAAAAACAAGGAGCCAAAGAGGCAATTAGAAAATGGACGAGTAGAACATCCAGAATGAATATGGATAAAAAACAAATGTTCGTAAAAATGGACGACAGAGATAAATTTACTGTAGAACTTGGGAAAAGGTTTTTAGCACTAAAACAATTCCCTAATAGAGTTCTATTTGCCTCACAAAAATACAAGGAGGTCTTTAAAGGACTACCTAATGTTATTATTACAGATTATAAAAACCAAGGACCCATTGGAACAACCTTGGAGAAAAAGTTTCCAATTAATTAAGTTTCTTAAAAGTTTCAGGACAAGTAGAATTTTTATACTCTCTAACTCTACAATCTGGTTTTCCATTCTTCCTCTCAAAATACCGACAATAAAGTGGATACTTTTCTGCTAAATACTTTTTATCTTTTTGTTCGCTTGTGAAATCTCTACCGTCACCATTACAGCCTCCGTCTGCATAATTTTTAGTATTTGGAGCGATCCAATTATTTTTTAATATTTTTTTATCCCTCATAAAATGGAGGATACAATTTTCCATATCTTCTGCATAATTAGTTTCTAATTTAATATCCTTGCGAATAAATCTAAACCTTAAACAACCTAACATATAACGAAGATCTGTTGTGTATCTATCGCATTTAGACATAAACATAGGGTTCGCCACGCTGTATGTCCCCCCATAACTACAACCAACATATTCCATTTTTTCTTTCATTTCATTGCATAGATTAACAAAGTCCTCTATAGGATCTCTTTTATTATCAACTATATTATGAAGGTCGTCATCAATTTCTACTATAAATTCTCCTTCCTCAAAATGTTTCGTAATATAATTATGGGTTTCACCGATTCCCTTAATATCAATTGGTAATAGATTAATATCTGTAATTTTATTATACCCTTCATAATCATTATCGTCTTCACGAATAAAAACATATACAGAAGTCCTATCAATACCCATACTATCAAGATATTTTAATGTTTTCTGTTGCAAGATCTCTGACCTTTGGAATGATGGAATAACATACTTCATTTATATGTTAATACAGAAATATTTATAAATGTAAAAAAACATAAAAAATTTGATTGTTTTGTAAAAAATTTAACAACAATATAAAATGGGATACAAACCAAAAGAAATGGAAGAAGCTCTGCAGTACATTAAAGAATTAGAAGCCGAAAGTAAGGATTGGGAGACTGCTTTTAAGGAAGAACGACAAGAACGGGTTGGTCTGCGAGACGAGTGCGAACAGTTAAAAATTACTATAATAAAACACACGGAAGAAAACAAGGAACTCAAAGAAGGTAATAAGAAAAGATTTGATAAAATCAAAGGATTAGAATATCAATTAAAACAAGAAAAAGAAAAGAAACCAGATCAACCAATTGTAATTAAGGATAGTGATATTAAGAGAGCAAATAAAAATTTATCAAAACAATTAGAAACTGAAAAGGATAGAGTTAATCAAGTTCTTACTGCTTTGGAATGTTGTAAAGAAGAAAACAAGGAACTCAAAGAAAAAAATCAGGAAGGAGTAGATATAATGATTGGTGTAAAACAATCTATGGAAGAGATGTTTGACAAAATCAAAGAATTGGAACAGGAGAATGAAAAACTCAAAGAAGAAAACGATAATTGGGAAGCCGACGACGCAAACCTTACAAAGGTAATTTATATGATTAACGGTTTTCTGGAGGAGAAACCCGAGCTTGGCGAACACCTTTCTGTCGGTGGTGTGGACGATATTTATGATTGTATCAAGGGACTTGTAGAAGAATATATTGAGGACTTGCAGAATGATCTTGTGGAAGAACAATCAAATAAAAACCATTACGAAGAAGAAAATGAAAAACTCAAAGAAAGATTAGATATAATGAAAGCGACAGCATCTACGCACATTCAGGACATTAATGAAGTTCATAAAGAATATGGTGATATGGTAAGGGGCCTCAAAGAACAAAATGAAAAACTAACAAAAAAAATACAAGGAGTAACCATATGTCTAACTTCTGTTGCAGAGTGCCTCAATCAATAAATTTGATAGTTTATTAAAATTTGTATATTAACTTTTTATGATTTACGAAGGAGAAAATGGATCTGTTAATGGATACTTTAAAAAGAAATTAATTGTATCAAGACCTCTTGGAAAAGGGAAAAGTCTTGAGACTTATAAAACAGAAGCGTTAAGAGTTCTTATAGAGGCTTTGAGAGAAGGAAACAATTTACCAAATATTAAGAAATTAGCTCTTATCACATTAAAGAATTTTAGATATGAAGAAACAATTAAAGAACCAACAGCAGAGGATAGAGACTTTGTTTTATTTACATTACTTATTCTTATTAAACTTGGTGTTATAGAAGAGGACGGAGAACAAGAAGGTCTTTTAGTGTGTGGTAATAAAAAACCTAAACGAGGCTGTGAAATCCATTCTCGTCAATAGTAACCTCTGGATCGCCTTCAGGAATGCAACCATATTCGTCTTCTTCTTCACTACTACTTCCATTTTCTATTTCTTCTATGTAAATTATTATCCCGTGTATAAGATCAACCCATTCAGTTTTATCCTTTTCTCCAAGATATTCTGCAATTTTATATAAATCCTGAACATGATCCATTTTAATTAATTGTTTTTTTATTTTTAAATGGCTCTTTCTAAAATATGAAAGTTGTATTTTAATAACTCTAACTGATTTGTTTATATAGAAGCAATATATTCTCTTACAGAATATTATTCTCTTGCACACTTTATTTGTCTTCTATAACAAGAAGTCTATTAGATAGACTATAATACAATTATTATTTTAAAACGAACAATTTAAAAATATATTCTTATGATTAATTAAAGAATGGTTCGCATTATAAATATAGATGCCACCGATTGTTTATCTGAACCCGAATGCAACAGTCTCAAAGGAACATATTTGGGAGATAATTCTTATGAAACTATTATTAGTGAAGATTGTGATTACTTTTGTGAAGGTGTCCCCGTATTTAAATTTCGCAAAAAACCCTTTCACAAAGACACACTAAAACGAGCGTGGGATAATTGTAAATATATGGCGAAAGCGTCAAGAGGTCGTGGGGCTTCCGCTGGTCCTATTGATCCTGAAAGTGTTTATTGGAAAAAGAGGAAGATTTATAAAATGAATAAATGGAGAGCGTCCTATATGGTTAAGGATAAAAAAACAGGAGAAATGAAGGAGAGTAAAATGCAAGTTAATAATGAAGTCGCCTCACACCCTATTGGATATTATGGGAAAACAACCGGTTTGGGATTAGATTTACCTTGTAGATTATCACACTATACAAGAACAAATATGGATAATTTCATAGGATCAATACCATTCTTCCAGTCTATCGCTCATAACTACGAAGAGCTAATGCCCGACCAATATGCCTCACAAATGGAAAGAGCAATCAAAAATGATTTCCATATTAATGAAACACCTTTCTCCACAATAACTATTAATAGAAATTTCAGGACAGCGGTTCATAAGGATAGTGGAGACTTTGGAGGGTGGGCGTGTTTATCTGTATTGGAAGAGAATAAATATAGTGGAGGTCTTTTTGTGCTTCCTAAATATAAAGTTGCAATTGATATGCGGCACGGGGATCTCCTTGTAGCAAATGTCCATGAATATCACGGAAATACAGAACTTTATGAAAGTGAAGAAGATAAAATATATAATGACAATAACCCGCAGCAAACTTATAAAGATAATCTTGAGGTTGGGGTTCTTGGATTAAACAATCGCTTCAGTAGGATCTCTTTTGTTTGTTATTTGAGAGAGGATATTATTAATTGTGCTTCTTATAATAAATTTGTTATTTCATTAAAGGATAGTGAAAGACTTCCTAAATGGCTGAATACTGAATATAAACACTTTGAGGGAGTAAATGGAAAAGAATTAAGTTATGATTGTGAAAGTTGTAATAAAATGGTTTCGTATCATAATGTTAGAAAGACCTCTCAACATTTAGGGAAAACTGGTTGTTTCTTATCACATATGAAATTATTAAAACATATTGTAGATTATAAATTAAATAAAGTTATTGTCGTGGAAGACGACGCTTTACAGATTAATCAACTACCAGAAAGTCTTCCAGATACTTTTACTTATTTAGGAGGATTTATTATGAATAAAAAAATAACAAGTAAAGATAAAATAGAAATAGATCACACAAATGGTATTAATACTCTTGACAAAAAATATAGAATGCTCACAACTCTTGCTTATTATATTCCAAAATGGGAAATAGCTGAAGAGGTCCTCCAAAAACTTTTACAATTAAAAAGGTGGAGAGCAATTGATATTGTTTATGGAAATATTATTGAGAACCCTAAATATGTTTATCCTGCAGTTTATATAGAAGAACCTAATAAATCACAGATACAGAATAATAAAAATAAATTCGCTAATGAAAAATATTCTACTTCACATTGTAAAATTTGATTGTAAAATTTGATAGTTTTTAATAAAGAATTAAATATATAGTAGAGAAATGGCTAATTTTAAAGACAGTCCTAACTTCCAAGTGTTTGACGATTATTATACTCCAGCGAGTGCTTGGAAACAAATATGGAAAATTATTCCAGTAGATAAAACTATCTGGGAAGCGTGTATGTTGGGAGCAGAAAAAAGTAATTCTCCTTACCATATTGTTTCTGCTGCGAGAACGGATACAGGTGAATCACCAGAAATGGTTTTTGATACTAATATGGATTGTTTAAAAGAACAACCAGATAAATGGGATATGATTATCACGAACATTCCCTTTGATAAAGAAAAGAAAATTCCTATCCTTAAAAAATTTGTAGAATACGATAAACCATTTATTACAATTATGAATAGTCTAAATCTTTATACAAAATATATGAGGGAGATCTTTGGTGAAAACATTAAACATTTACAGGTGATTAATCCTCGTAGTAAAATTAATTTCCTTAAACTTGTTGGAGACGAAGTCGTAGAAACAAAGAATTGTAGTTTCTATTCTGTATATGTCTGTTATAAAATGAATTTGGATACGGAAGATTTATGGATTTTATAATTTAAAATAAAATCTTTAATAAGAATATAAATAATGTCACAAATTCCTGATTTACCTATTGCAAAAGTTTCTAACATAATAAAAGACGAGGATTTACCACATGTTTCTGTTATTATACCTTGCTATAAAAGGAGACAATTTATTGCTTTAATGCTGACGAATATTTTTCATATGGATTATCCTAAATCTAAAATGGAAATCTGTATTTTACAGGACGGTCCAGAAGATCTTTTTACCCCAAATGATTTAGAATTTTTTATGAAGAAATGTGGTTGTAGGATAAATTATAAATATGAAAAAGATATTAGAAGATCAATTGGGGACAAGAGAAATCGTTTAGTGAAAATGGCTTCCCATAAGATTATTGCTTGTATGGATAGTGACGATATTTACTATCCAACATATTTAAGATATAGTGTTTCTGCACTGAAAGAACATAAAGTTGGTATAACTTCTTCTTCGCAAATGCTTTTTATGTATCCTGAATATGATTATAAAATTACAGGAATTCGGTGTGGATATAAACACCAAGGACACGAAGCTTGTTGTGTCTTTACTAAAAAACACTTTAACTCTATGGGAGGATTTATTAGTAAAGGGGAAAAGGGAAATCAAGGTGAAGGTGTCAAAATGATCGCCCATAATGAAAAGAATATGGTTAATTTAGATATTAGATTTTTAATGGTGTGTATCGTTCATAATGTTGATGAAGGTAATACAATAAGTAAAGATAGATTTAAGGACTGTGATATGGATGGCACAATGGATGGACTTCCTCATTTAGAATGCTTAAAAATGATTATTAATCAAAAGAAATAATAAACTTCCCATGTTTCACATAAAGCGGTATTTGGGACTGCTTGATTTTAGTTTTCTTTTTGATTTGGTTTTGCACCCTCTTGGGAATTTTTAACTCTATTGGGTAGGCAAGCTTGGGATCCTTGTTGAGGATTTCTATTGCCTTTCTAACAGAAGGTATTCCTCCATGTTTAGAAATATAAACAGCGTCATTATATACATCATCAAACGAAATATATGAAGAGGGCATTAGATAATAATTATTTCTGCAATAATTAATTATCTTTTTGCTACGGGTCATTACTTCGTCTTTTTCCTTAATTGTTAAAGTTTTCATAGGGTTTGGATTTTCCAAATACCTTATAAGATCTTCTTTTGTTTCACAGAAAAAATAATCCATATCAGGATTTATTTTATCAAAATAATTTAAACAATCAATAATTTTCATTTGTATTTGTGCTTTATTAAATTCATTCCTATTCACGATAGGAAGCTCAAACACACTAATTATATCAAATAATTCTTTGCGAGAATGTGAATTATGGATCTGCATTTACTTTACTTTATATTTTATTCTTTAATTTTAAACGAACTTTAGATAAATCACAAGTTCGCTAATCTTTTCATTTCATTTAGTTCTTTTCTTCTTTTACTAATTTTATCCTTGTTCTTGTGATAATATTCTCTACGCTTTTGATTGTATGCTTCACGATTATTGTCTCTCCATTCTAAATTTTTCTTGATAATCATTTTCTTGTTTTTAGCATAATAATCTTTAGAAGATTGTTTAGGGTCATAATTAAATCTAATTGTATTTACACATTCAGGATAAACATTATTAATATAATGTTTTTCCCACTTTTTCCTTATTTCTTTATCATTCTCTATCTTCATTAAAGGAGTAATACTACAATGATAAAGATCTAACTTCATTGACGAGCATACTCCTTTACGCTTTCCTAAACCGTGTTCTTTTTTATCCCTTCGGTGTGTATGTAAGCGATTTCTATAATCTTCTTCACTTGTAGAACCAACATAACGATTATCATTAATATCCTCTAATAGATAAACTGTCGCAGCCATATTTGATCCTCCCATTACTATAGATAATTACTATATCTTTAAGTATTGTAGTGTTTTTTCTATTCGGCAGATATAAGTTAAACTTGGAGCATAATTCCATTTCCAGAAATAACAATTCGGCGAAGGTGCATACACCAGCAGTTCCATAACTTATCAATGATAGGAGCGTCACTTTCCTGATATTCTACCTGCAGATTAAAGTCGGTTCCCCGAGTATCATATACACCATTCTGTAGAGACAGAGCACGACCAATTGCAAAATTTTCCCTGAACTTTTTAAAACTGAAAGGCATAATTCCTCCCATTTTTAATCCCTTCTCCAGTTCAATCAGCGGCTGACTGTCAATAGACTGCTTCGTAGAAAGTTTATTACAGAACACTTTTCTATTAGGATTTAATTTTCCGTCATAATACAGCTGATACGAAGTCAGCTGATCAGAGCAACCGACTAATCCTGTTCGCTGGGAATGGTTCGCATTCCAGTCCCTTCCGTCACTATCACTCTCTAAATCGTAATGAGTAATGTAAGTGTCCTTTGCCTCAAGAAGTTGTTTGGTCCCCGAACTGGAAGCGTCGGTAGGGATACATAAAATTGATTTCGCCCTTGATTGATTTAGTGGGAGACGAAGGTTACTGACACGCTCCGAGGCAAGTTGGGAGATCTTGTAATTAGTAGCAGATAGGAAATCATAATTCATAGCTCCGCCACCTTTCATCATAGTAGCAAGTTTAGAAGTGTATCCTTGGGGCATTTCTACCTTCTGTAAAACAAATTCAGCGTTGGTAATTTCATAGGAAGGATTGTAGGTAGAAGACTTATCAATTGCTCGGGAGCATAAAACTAATTCTTGTGTGAAGGTCGCAGTTGGACGATACGAACCAGAAAGAGTAATCTTTAAAGCATTCGTTGTTCCAGCAACATATTCTATTCTACTAATCTTTGGAGCAGTAGCGTCCCTTGTAGTATCAGGGTTCTCTACACCAGTAGAAGCATTCACAAAGGTAATTTCTTCACCAATACAGAATGGGAAACTATTTACATTTGCCCCCCAACCCTGTGAATTGTCACGCCTGACATAAAATTCTGTGAAAGCAGAAGCATTATCAGCAACAGGGAAAGTCGGCCCAGAATTAGAACCATTCTGCGACATAAAGAATGGGTTCATAGCAAGGTGTCTGTATCGTGCAGTCTGGTCTAATGTACGGAAAACCCTACGAGCGTCTTCATAAATTATTTCTACAACCAGGCCCTCGGTCATTCCAATTGGGAAGATCTTCTGGTTTGCGAAAATGCCTGTATTTAACTGAAGGAGACCCTTGACTTCCAGATACTCGTCGTCGCTAAAAGCAGTAGAATAAGAAGCAGAACCGTCCATAGGTTTAAAGTAAGGATTTTCCTCAAGATTATTCTGCATAGATTGCTCTATTCCGTGATCGTTTCTCTGCTTGTCAGAGAAAGTAGTTGCTCCTTCAGTGAGCGCCCTCTTCGCCTTCATTGTATCATTAGTTTCATAATCGTATTTAAGCGCCGTTAAGACATTATAATTTTGATATTCTTCTAATAAAATTCTTCCGGCGCCTCCCGAATACACCCTAATGTCTTTAAGCAAAACATGCATCCCTGTCTCTGCGTCTAACTGAAGTTTGGTTGGATCATTAACAGGGTCCTTCTTTAGTTTCACAGTAAGATTTAGATAGGACTCACTTGGTTGGAAGAAATTAATTCCAGCAGGAAGGTGGAATTCACACTTCTGTCCTGGAGAGTATTGTAATCCGTGCTCGGCAGGTACGGAAACTTTAGTTTGTGAAATAGGTATTTTATCATCGCTCGTCCAGAAACTCATCGTATTTATACTTAATGAAATATATTATTTCATATGAAAAAATTTTAAAAAAATATTGTATTTATCATATGAAAGATTTTATTTTTTTATAGTATAAAATAAAATATGTCAGAAAGCGAGGGACAACTCCAAGACTACTCTGTAGATCAATTAGCAGGAGCAGTTGTTCTTGTATTGGGAGCAATCGCAGGATTACTTCAGGTGATATGGATGTCAAAATGTCATTGCAAGGTTAATCTATGTTATATATTCCGCTGTGAGAGGCGTCCGCCAACTGAAGAAGAAATGAAAACTTTAAAATCTAAAATTAATGAAAAGAAACAAGATAAAATATTAAAAAAAGAAGATAAAATTTTACAGAAAGAAGAAGAGATTTTACAGGAGCAGAGGACACCCAGGGATACTTCGGTAAGATTAGTTCCACAGGGTTCTTCGGTAAAAACTTCCAAGGAATTAGCAGAGGAAAGGGAAAAGGAAGAAATTATTGACAATAAATTAAAAGAATTAATTTAAAATTAATTTCTTGATATTACATATAAATGAAGTTTATTACTCTCACAAATAATGGTTATTTAGATTACACAAGAAATTTAATAGAAAGTCTCCGTAGAATAGATGTCAGGCAACCTTCAGAGTGCGGGGAAGCTGGTTGTGTATATGAACCATTAAAAGTTTATTGTATTGGAAAAGAATGTTACGATAAATTAGAATATCAAAATAAAGAATTATTAAATGAGGATTGCCCAGGGGACTTCCAGCAATTTAGGGAAGGTGAATGGAATAAAGTTATGTTGCAGAAAATGAATGTTATTCATAAAGAATTAATGAAGGGTGAAAATGTTCTTTTTACTGACGGTGATATTGTATGGTTAGATAATCGTTTCCAAAAAGACTTCCAAAATAGATTAGACGATAATGATATATTATTCCAGAATGATCACCAAGACGATAATGACGACGGACAATTATGTTGTGGATTAATGTATGTTAAAAATAATGAAACTACAAGAGGTCTTTTTGATATTTCTAAAATTACAACTGAAGAATTTAAGTGCGACCAGATTTTCTTTAACGACAATAAAGATAAATTTACATATGGTAAAATGCCTCTAAAAAAATATCCTAATGGTAAATATTTTTATACTAAACAACCTACTTCACCTTATATGATACATTTTAATTATGTTGTTGGTGATATGAAGAAAATGTTTATGAAACAATATAATTATTGGTTTATAAATTAAAAATTTTACTATTTTATATGGTTATTTAATTAAATGTTTTGCATCTACTTTTGCAGCTTTCCCTCCCATAACTGCCGAGTAAATTCTTGCAATTCCCCATTGTGTAGCAGATTTAACTTGTGGTCTTACAGACTGTGGATTAGATCTAAATGCCCCCTGACCTTTCTTTTTTATAGTTCTTAACCCTGATACTTTGTATCCAGTTAATCTGCTAATTTCTGCAATAGAATGAGACGCATCCTTTTTAAATCCATATTTCTTGTTAAACTTTTCTTTGTATGTTGGCATCCTTTATTTATTAAATTAAAAAATTTGATAATGAATCATTTTATATTTTTTATAAGAGAATTGATTGATGTCAGAAAGTTGTGCTAATCCATTAATGTGGTCGCATGTTTTACTTCCAGGAGATAAACCGTGGTCCAAAGAACTCCCAGAACATTACCAAGGAGATCCTTTTGCTTATCGTTATAAATATTCCAACTTTGAGAGAGAAGAACATTTTTATAACGATAGTAACTTTTTTGGAAATCCCTTTGAGGACGATTTTAAGTCTCAAAGAGAATATAGAGAAGAAGAGGACGAAAATTATTCTCTATTGGGACTGAAGAGATCAGCTTCACAGGAAGATATAAAACAAGCGTTTAGGGATAAAGCAAGGGAAACGCACCCCGATAAAATTGGTGGTGACGGAGAAGAATTTAGAAAGGTTAGAGAGGCTTATGAATGTTTAATAAGTTAAATTTAATCACTATCACTATCACATTCCTCAAGATATTTATCCAATAATTTATTATGTTTTTCTTCTAAAAATTTTATTTGTTCTTTTAGAGAAATAATTTCTTTATCTTTTTCTTGCAATTGTTTCTCTAATTTAATACACTTTTCTGCTGATTTATCTTCATTCATTCTATTAATTTTAATGGCTCTTAATTCAGTTTCTTTTTGTTCTCTTACTTTTCTTTGCTCAATCCAGTTCTCAAACTTCTTATATTCTTTTGTCTTGTCAATATCTCCCCTATAAACTTTTTTCATTCTACAGCGGAAATTATTCTTTGATACATTATTATTACATAAATTCCATTTACCTTCTCTCTCAAGATAATTGCAATACATACCGAAAGCATAATCAAAATTATTCTGTATGTCAAATTGATCCAGAATATCTTGTAGCATATCACTCATTATAGTATGTAGTGTTTTAGTTTTTAAGTAAATTTACATTATTGTCAATCTAATTGACAAACGGATATAATTACAATATATTCTCTTACAGAATAATATTTCCATAGGACTTTATTTCTTAATTATATCTGTTTATCTATTAGAGTTATTAAACACTAACTATTATTGTTTTAATAAACACTACTTCTTTTTCTTTGATTTCATTGCTGAATCTTTCATTATAGATCCGTCTGGCATCCTATGCGAACCTTTTGGAACTTTCTTTTTACTATCCTTGGTTTTACTATCCTTGTAATTAGAACCAAAGACATCCTTTGGTTTTACCTTTTTATTTTCCTTAACCGCTTTTGGAACTTCATGCTGACATTCTCCGTTGGGACACTCTTTCATTTTCTTCGGCTTTTTCTCTTTTTTCTTGCGTCCATACATTTTTTAATTTTATCATATAAAATAAAATATATAAGGAAATTATAAATATGTCGCTAATAGTTGTAACGAGTCGTATTGACGAAAACCTTCAGGCGGGTAATCCCTCCAGTTTTAAGAACTTCTTTCGTTCTCCAATAGAAATAGAACCCGATAGTGAAATCGCAGTTCAGAGTGTTAAAATCCAGCGCACCGGAAATATTACAGTTGAGGACGGTGATTTTTTCTGTCATTTTTTTGGAACAGATCCCACAGTAGTGGCTGAAAGCACCACGGTCAGTGGATACGATAGACTTCTGTCGTTTTCCCGTAAAATTAGCCCGAAGCGAGGAACCTATTCTTTATCTGCATATGCTTCTAAAATACAGAGTGCTTTAAATGATCAGTATGACGATCCAAGAACATTCGGTGGATATTTAACTACAGTCCATACAAATTCTTCAGGGGAAGAAAAGGGGTTTGATATTAAATGTATTGATAAGGGTGCGGCAACGACAGATATAACTTCTTCACTAACGGCACAAGCAACCTATAATATCTCTGAACCTATTTATGACGATAATGCTTCTATTCGCCCGAGTGACGGATTTGATTGGACCCCTGGAACTGGTCTCTTTGAGAAGAATGGTTCTGACAATATAGGTGTAGGAGTTCTTAAAGGCGCTCCATTTGGTTTAAATGATGGTGAATTTAGAGTTGTAGTAAAGAATGCTTCTGCAAGTGGTTATTGTGTTGGATTAACAAGACCTCAATTACAAATAGAAAGTTATAAGAACTCCCAAATTTCGGGGTCTGATACTTCATTAGAGCGTAGGCATGGGATCTCTCAATTGTTCGGGTCCAAAAATTATACTCCAGTATTAGATGAAAATGGAGACCCAAGTATAGATCGGGTAGGTGAAGAAATGTATGATTATGTTTTTATGTTGGATAGTGATGGGAATATTACAATTGCAGAAAGAGTTTATACTCCACCAGACGAAGACATCCAAATGGGTGGTGCGGGAGAACCATTAGATTATCCTGGCTCGGGTGATTTTAGATTGCAGGAACTGAACTATTGGGATAATGCTTTTACGGGAAGTACTGGATCAAAACTAACCAAAGCACAATTCGGTGCCTCTTGGGACGGTATTCAGTTTAAGGGTGTAGGAGACGAAGTGGAATTATATTTTAAACAGAATGGAAAAGATGTATTTGATAAAGTAGTTGGTTCTTCTTTTTCTGGATTAGCAGGAAGATCTTTTAATCCAATTGGTTCTACTACATATGCTCTGTATCCCCAACTTAATATTGTTTCTGGATCATTAACCGTTTCTAAATATGAAAGTTCTAATACAGTAAATACTTATGCTTATCCTACTTTCGTAACGGGAGAAACTGGGGGATTTACTCCAGGAGACGATATGTTTTCTAATGAAAGATATTTTGGAGCAACGAAGCTTCCTTGGATAAGAGTAAATAGAGATCTTACTTCTAATGGATTAGATAATGTAATATATCTTTGCGATAGTTCTTACTTTAAAGAAATACATGAAAATATATCGGGTCAATATCCTTTTATAAATAGAAATTCTGCAGGGGGAGTAGATTACAACCATATATTTACAGTCAATCATTTTACAGAAGGCGATCTCCTTGATACAACCGCAGGACTACAAGCATTTCCTAATATGGGCGGAAAACTTGGTTTCGTTGATAGAGTATTTTTAGATAGTGACGATCCAAATGGATATGTTGCGGGTGACGATACATTAACAGTAACCTTCACTTCTACTGGTGAATTACAAAAAACTGCTATATCAAGTTTCATTAGAATTCCCAATCTAACACATAAAACCTATAACGGCGCTCAATCGGGTCTTTCTAAAATTATCTATCAGTTGCCCCAATTCGCCAATGACGGAAGACAGTTTGGTCCTCTATATTTTGAGGCAAATGAAAAGACTTATGTCAAACTTCATAATCCAAGTTCTATGTTATTAAATCAGTTAGAGATACAGATTGTAGATAGTCAAGAAAAAGAATTAAACTCCTTAACTGGTGATACACAGGTTCTATTTCACATTAGAAAGTCCAGTTAAATAAAAGATATTTTGAGTTAGTCGTTAGTTTGTCATTATTTTTTAAAATTTAGTCATAATAATATTTATATATCAAATAAATATAAAATGACTGATTGTTTTCCTGAAATGGTTATGCCCCCTCCTACTCTTGCTGCTGCTGAGCCTGAAGAACCTACTGCAGAACCTACTGAAGAACCACAAGCAGAGCAGGAAGAACCAGTGGAAGAAATAGATTATGCAAGTGCAAGTGAAGAAGAAGAAGAAATTATCCCTGAACCCAAACGCAGAGCTAAAATCCCACAAGAAGAAATATTCTCTGCGCCTAAAGTGAAAACTATTTTAGAAAAGGAAGAGGTCCCTCAAGGATATGTTGCAAAAGGAAGAACACAAGCAGGTAAAGGAACCAGAAAGAAAAGAGGTCCTGCAACACCAGAACAATTAGAAAGACTTGCGAAAGGTAGAGCAAAGGCAGCAGAAACAAGAGCAAGAAAAAAGCAAGAAAAAGAAGAGCGTCTTAAAAAAGAAAAAGAAGATAAAGATCTTGTAGAAGCTGTGAGGGATAGGGAGCGTAAGAAACTTCGTAAAAAATTAGAAACACCAATAGAAGAAGAAGAAGGTCTTTCTAAAATTAAAATTGTAGAGAAGGATAGAATTATTGAGAAAGGATATTCTAAACAAGATTTAGACGAAGCTGTATCACGAGCGGTAGAGCAATCAGTTAATCGTGTAGAAGTATTAAGGAAACAGCGGAAAAAGGTAAAACAAGAAGCACAGGCGAAAGCACAACACGACGCTAAAGTTTTTAAAGAAATAAATACAGCTCTCAAAAGTGATGTCTGGGCCAATTGTTTCCTATAATATAAAATTATTAAAACTAAAATATTATGTATATAGAAATATAAAATATGGAAGCACAAAGCGGACCAAGAGTAATCCCTGTAAAAGATCCAGATACAATACCAACAAATCATAAACCAATTCACCCGAATTTACCACAAGTGGATGGGTTCGGTGGAGGAGCTTTAGTTTTATTGGTGTCTCCTGTCCGCACAGGAAAGAGTACCCTAATCAGTAATATGTTACTGAACGATCAATTCTATGACGCTCAAGAACGATTTGATAATACAACCATAATATCAAACACAATCGCAAATGATATTACTTCACGATTTTTAAGAAAAGCATTTGATACTCACGACGCATATGACGATAGTATTGTAGAAGGTCTTGTAAAGACACAAAAATCCTATGATAAAGAAGAACAACCAGAAATAGCTGTCGTTCTGGACGATTGCCTCGGGTCAATCCGTAGGGAGGCGAAGATCAATCATTTATGCTCTCGCTTCAGGCACTTTAATATTAAATTATTAATTATCAGTTCTCAAAATTTCAGGGCATGTTCGCCAATCATTCGGCAGAATGCTACTAATGTAATTGTAGGATCTCCTTTCCCTAATGAAAAAGAAAAATTAAAGATGGCGGAGGAGTATGGGGATGTATTTGGTGGTGCGGATAATTGGTTAAATATATATAAATTAGCAACTCCCAACCGATATGACTTTTTACATATGGATTTCCAGAGTAATCCTCCAAAGGCAATGAGGAACTTTGAGGAAGTAATCGCTGAAGGTTCTAAAATTTTAAATTCTCCCGATTAAATAAATATATTACTTCATATATAAATATGTCGGATCATTATGGAGGACACGCAGAAGCATTCCAATTACAAGCACAGTTGGGACAACAGGCAAAGGATATGAATGAATTAAGATTAAATGGTTGGAAAACACAATCACTCGCATTTAAGAATTTAGATCATACAGAACAAACGAAACAAGATTCAGATGTAAAAAATGATGTAGAAAGTGATGTCACTAAAATAGATCAAATATATGATGTTGGAAAGGCGGGATACAGAGCAGCAAAGGGAGCAGGAACTGTCCTACGCTATGGTGGAGGATTAAGACAAGCAGGAGCAGTCGCATTAAAAGCGGGTGGAGAAGTCGGTCAAGGTGCTAAATTATTCGGTGAAGGAGCAACTGCGGCAAAAGACATTACGGGAGTAGAGGGTGTAATCGCTGGAGCATTATTAAAGGGTGGTGGTGAAACTTTTGCAAAAGTGGGAGCAAAAGCATTCGGGGCCGTTGGAACGGGAATTGCTGCATATCAGGATATAGATAATCTTGTAGAAACTGGGAATATATTTAATACGAGGGATGCTGCTGGTAATGTTGTAAAACAGAACCTCGGTGTAGATATTGGTAATATTGCTACTGTGGTCGGTGGAGCATTAGACATAGCAACTGCTTTCACAGGGGGAGCATTAGCACCTGTCGCTGCCGCAGTTAATCTTTTCGCTGCTGTTGATAGTGCGGTTGCTGGTGTAGAACAAGATAAAGAAGAAAAAGCAATTGATGAAAAAGACGCACCTGACGCAAACCCTCCCGCTGTAGAAGCACCCGCATCATTTGCCCAGTTTGGTATTCTCGCAAATCAGTCTCACGACCCCTTGGCTCGTATTAATTAAAGGAGGATTTTTCTTTACTATAACTCTTTCTCCCCCAAGTAATTCTACAATATCAATTTTTCTTTTTTTTCTGTATAATGTTAAATTTTCCATTTTAAAAAGAATTATATAAAAATAAAATCTTTAATATTAAATATGAATGATAATGCAACTGCCTTCCTTGTTCCCTCAACTACAAGGTTTCGTGAAGAATGGGTTACAATTACAGATACTTACCTCTATACTATATTGTTGCGGACGCTGGATAATTACTGTCCCAATGTTGATATATCTGTGTATGTTGGATATGATGCCGACGACCCAATCTACAGTCAAGAAGAACAAAGACTAAAACTGAATGCAGAGTTTATGAAGTTCCAAATTGTCTGGATAGAATTTAAACCCGATCCAGGAAATGTCGTACAAATATGGAATGATCTGTTTAAAATCGCTATGGGACATGGGTTTCAGTGGTTTAAGGTTTTGGGAGACGATATTCGTTTGCCTAACGACCCCTCTTGGTTAAGAGTATTCCAGAAAGCAATTGTAAGGAATAATTATATAGGTTGGTCTGCGGGATATTCTAATAACGATAATATCGCAACACAATTTCTAATCCACAGAACACATTGGGAGATCTTTGAGTTTGTATTTCCACCCTTGATTAAGAATTGGTTCTGCGACGACTGGATGAATTTGATATATCCAAATAAATTTAAAACTTGGAGAAAAGATTATCCCCTACTAAATCAAGGAGGTCACCCAAGGTATAATCCTAAAAATGATAAAAAATTATGTCAAGCGTTAGTTAAAAGACATACAAAGGATTTTAACGAATTTTTAAAACTTGTAAGTGGAAAAAAAATTGTTAGGTAAATTAAATGACAAATCGGGTACTACAAAAAAGAATGAAAGAACTTGATCCAGAAGCAAATCCATTTACTATCAAGAAACCAATTGATCTGGCTAATGACGAAATAAAGGTTCTTAAAAAATCAATATTGGAAATGCGTTCAGAAGTAACCCTTTTAAAAAATATGTTAATTCCTGTAAGAAAAGAATATCTTAAAAGAATGGCGGAAGAAGAAGAAAAAGAAAAGGAAATGGTAGTTGTCAGTAAAGGTTGGTTTTATTAATGAATATAAAATTTAGATTGTGTATCAAGACTATGTCTCCTAAATTCTGCTAATGTTTTCATTTTATCACGGGCTTCCTCGGGGATAGAATTATATGCGTGTGTCTCTATAACTTTTGCTAATGTTGTCGGTGAAACATTAGGTAATCCATTTTTTTCATAAAAAGTTGTAATATTCTTTGAGAGAGTATTTCTACTGATATTAAACATAGGGGTCATATTAGTTGCAATCAATGCCTTCTCCTGAAGGAGCTTCTTTAGCAATTTATCCTTTACAACAATTTCTACCATGCCATACTTGGTGCTGGTTTTATAATCACTGAAGCTAAACAAGATCTTCTTTTTACCAATTACAACATAATTCTTGGTTAATTCATTCTTTTTTAACTTACGATATTCAGCATGATCTTTTACAAAGATTAAATCTGCTGCTTCTAAACGAATAGGATAAGTTGTATAAATTCTTAAAAGGATTTTCGTATCTAAATCTCCCTGGGTAGTGTCAATAAAATCTTTTGTAACTTTCATAACTTCATTGTAATCTGGAAGACTTTCTTTTGTTTCTTCCTTTAATTGTTCCCTATATGCTTCTATTTCCTTTTTCATAGGTATATTTAATAAATCCATTATTTCTGTGAATAAAGGGGTCTCCTGACCCTTATAGAAATCAACAACCCTAATTGCTACAAGAATACTACTCAAATATGATCGCTGGGCCGCAATCCCTAATGTATCTCCCTTGCGACCCTTGAGACCTTTAACAATACCCAATAACTCTATTGCAGACTTTTCCTCTATCCAGTTCATTTGACCGAACAATTGAGGATTATTTCCTGTGATTGCTTGGTGAAGTTTTGTAATGTTATTTGTATGCTGATAGAGCGTAGAAGAAGTTGGTGGTTTCTTGATTTCACGACGGTCGTATCTCTTCTTATACATTTGTTCTATTTCATTCTCAATTGACATACTATTATATGCTATATTATTAATATACATTTTATTTTTAAATAACTGAAAAGTAAGTATTTAATCTATCTAATTGACAATCCTAAACAATTACAATATATTCTCTTACAGAATAATATTTCCTATATACTTTATTCCTCAATTATATCTGTTTATCTATTAGAGTTATTAAATACTAACTATTGGAATAATTCCTTTGGATCATATTTTAGATCCTGATATTCTAATAATGGTTCTTCTACTTCTTGTGCTATTAACTGATCTTGTTTATCTTTACTTTGTAATAAATCACCAACAAGATTAAGTTTCGCATTAACTTCTTGATCTATCCTGAAAATAATTGCAGAATTTAAATCTACTCTTGCCTGTGAACCGTCTGGCTCGTGGATACTACAACGAATTCTTGTTAATACTCTGTCAATTGTATTTGTAAATGTAATCTGTCCCTGAAAGCCATTAAGGAAGTCCCCATAAGGATTTGCCTTATTTGTAATTGCTACAATCGGCATAGTAATACCACTTGTAAAACCTCCTAAAACTTGGTTTGGTTCAGCAATAATATCTGAACGAATTGTATAATAAGGTCTTAATGTTTTAGAAGGGATCCTTTCAGCAGTAATATTTACAGAATTTACAGGTGACACTATAATTGCTGGTGTAATATATCTTCCTCCGGGACTGAAATTTTCACCAGTGGGAGTCGTTGCTACTGGTAAAACTGGACTCGGCATTTTAGCTGCGACGCTATTCATTTGATAAGCACCAATATCCCCTTCACTAACATTTGCGTTCGTTGTAATAATATTTACATTACGAAGATCTGCATTTGCTCCGTGTGCTTTTAATCTTGTTTGTCGTGAAGAAATTTTTTCTTTATTGTGGAATTGATCATATCTATATCCCATAATTCCAATAAGACTTTCGTCCCATAAATTCTCTGGAACAATCCAATCCTCTACAAATAATCCGCTCTGTGCGTCCATTATAGACCAAGGTTCTATTCCTACATTATGGGAAACATAAGAAGTTTCTGCATTACTTGTCCCTGAACCATTAAAATTATCGTCGTAGGGAAGCATTTCAGGACTATAATTCCATTTAAACATTCTTTTATTGATTTTATAACAAGGATCGTCAGCTGCAGGATTATCTGGGGTCTTCTGTGCAGGAGCATTTCTATCTATTCCAGCATCAAAGATATTTCCTATTTTTTCTGTTGTATGAAGATTACTTAACTGAAACCTCTGTTGTTCGTCGCTGTATGTTATTATAGGTGTTTCTGCACCCAGATACATACCAAACTGGTAAGGATCTAAACTTGTTATTCCTTCTCCTGTTGCCTGACCGAACCTATATGTTTTACGATATAATGTAGCATCTATATTAGAAGCAAATGAAGAACCAAGTTGATTAGAATTTCCATTATATAATAACATTGCTGCTGTCCCATATGCGGTGAAGTGCCAATCATAGCCGAAGGTCCTATTCCCCGTCCCTAATTGTTTTGTTGGGTCTCCTACTCCTGCAGAGGCATTTGTATGGAAGAAATGTTGGGGGATCTTATTACCTGTTTTAGTAAATTGGAAACCAATAAGATATTCTTCTGTATCGTCCGCACCGAAAACTGTTCTAATTTTTCTTGCGAAACCATACGCCAAATCGTCATAATTAGGTTCTAATCCGTCATAAAAATAATTTTTTCCCCTATCTGCATAACCAACATCATTTTCAGTGGTATTTTCATTAGAAGCATTATAGTCTATAAAAAGTGGATAAGAAGTTTGTGAAGCAGATATAGAAGAATCATATAAATCATAACCAAACGAGGGTGTTTTATCACTTCTAATGTTTGTACCGAAGTTCCATTCCCTTTCTACATCCAAGACATTTCCACTTCCATTATAACTATCGTATAAATTCATATGAATAAATCTTGTTTCGTTAATATTAACATCTATATCATTCTGGGTGTAATCAAATAATTCTGGATAAGTTGCTTGTGCGTCAAAGAAATCCTTAAACCTTAAAATATTTTCTTTAGTCCAAGAAACAGAAGTCACAAAAACTTTATCGTCTGAACCCATAGGATAATATATAGATGCTTCTAAACCATTTCTTTCACCAGCAAAACCATCTACATAAGTATCTCCACCTGCTAAAGATCCATTGACCTTTAATCCAGTTGTATATAATTCAGGTCTTTTAATTCCTACATTTTGATATGAAGCCAGATATTTATATGCGTCTGCGACAGTCCAAGTTCCATTTGTTTTAGACCATTCTGCCTGATTTGGTTTAGAATAATTAGTTGCGGTCGCACAATTATAAACCTTAAATGTGGGAGTTTCTGTTTTAAAAGTGAATGCTTCTCTTCTAACAAAGTCTTTTGCCGTACTTTCAGTTGGATAATCGTATTTCTGGAAATCAGTTCTTTCATTTAATTCTTGGGTTAATTGATCTGCTAAATCTGTTGGAGAATTATATCCTGGATTTGCTTTCACAGAAATTAAATCCTTTACTTGTATGTAATCACCCCAAAGAGCAGGATCCCTGAAACTTTCACATTCATTAGCACTTAAATTACTATTTGCTGTTGTCGGGGGTAAAAATTCGTCGCTGTCTGCATCTGGAAATCTAAATGTAAATAAATTATGGGTGTTCGTATTAGAAGAAGCATTCCCGCTCATTTCTATTTCTGTTTCAGATACTATACTATTAATAACTTCACCTATACCAAAGACGGTTTCGGGACTTTGTGTTTGTAATATCATTTCTGGAAGAAGATCTGCTGTTGTTGCCCCGTGGTGTAAAGTAATTATATTTGATCCTACATCTGCCGAACCTTCTACTGTTGCATCTACACCCGAAGGAGAACCATAGAAAGTATGTTTTCTTGTAAAAATAGTATAACGAGAACCGTCATTAATTCCGTCTATTCTATGTCTCCCGTGAGCTACTCCTACACGATAAGGCCAATATTTCACATTAAGATCTGCTTTACACCTATTTAATACATAAGGAGCATTTTGGGTTTGCCCACAATCCCCGCTGATTGTCGCATTATCCCGAGAAGGATAATCTTTCCAAAACATAGTGTTTCCGTCTCCAATCCACCTTCTCGGTAGGTGAGCATAATATTCTCCATTCGCACATTTATAAGGTGAAACAACTAAATTTAATGTATCGTCACGAAGAGTTATTTTTTTTGTTGTATTTTCATTCTCAACAAGAGTATATTTTTGTGGAAGAGTATCTTGATATAATGAATTTGTTGTATCTGTTGTTTCTATTTCTACAGAAGCATTTAATTCTTGACCTTTAATCTGGATTTGTCCTGCTTCTGCACCTATTTCGCTGACATATGAACTATGAACGCTGATTTTATCTCCTGGTTTTAAATGAATACCGTCACCAGTTTGGTTCGTCCAGCGTGAAGGATTTTGATTATTGTTTGCAATACCTTCGTCACTTTGGGACCTCGGGCACTCTATTAATGTTGTTCGGGTTATTCCGCTCATTTATAATAGAGATAGTTATAAAAAATATAGGTTAGTAAATTTAAATTTAGATTTAAGCGAATGCCATGGAGAACATTCCGTCGCTCAATTGGGCGACCTTCATCACCTGAAGCCAGCAACGGAAAGTAGCAGCGCCAGCCAGAGTGGTTCGTGTGTCATAGATTTCTATACCACGAGAATTTACACGCTCACCCTTGTTAAGACGATATGCTGTATAGAAGAACTTCTGGCGTAAATCGCTGTCAGCAGGGAAGTCCTCAAACTCTACTGCCCCCTTTGTATCAGCATTGTTGGTTGCTAATTGACCCTCACCACGATATAAATCACGGGAGATATATGGGACACGCCCCTCGCTCATAAATACATTATGGTAATGACGGGCATCATTTTCTACATCAATAGGATAAAGGAAATTATCATTATATTTAAGATTATTCTTAACTGTTCCCGTACTGGTTGCAGAAATAGCTGGACCCTCTGCGACATAGTTATTTAGTAATCCACCATTCTTGTTTTCGGTTTCCTGTGCGCCAACAAATACTTTATTAACTACACGACCAGCACCACCAACATTCTGGATAAGACCAGAAGAAAATTCAGTAGCAGAAACAGTTCTCTTAACGAATTCATAATCAACATACGAGAACTGCATATTCGCATTTGCTTGACGATACTGCTCCATCATATCCTGTGGATAAAAAATGTAGTCGCTAATCATTTGACAATCTGTTCGGGACAGAGTACAATCCTTTGTTAGTGCCGCACCTCCCGTAGAAGATACACGGAGACTATCTGTTCCAGTCTGGCGTGGAGTGAAAGTTAAGTGAATACTAACCTGTTCCTGGATCATAAAGAGAGGCAACTGATTGGTCTTGAGGAAGGGAAAGAGGTCCGCCAACATAATAGAGTAAGTTGGTTTATTACTTTCCTTCTGGTAATCAAAGACTACACGGGTCGGGTCAGGAACAGAAGCATTATTAATTGGTTTCCAATATTCCCTAATACCCGATTGGAGAGTAGGGCATGTTCCATTATCAACCTGAATACTCTTTGCTTCAGTAAGACTTTCTGTAATAGAAGCACTATTGGAAGCAGAAGCAAACGAAGCAGAACGCTCCTGAAGAGTTGGAGCAATCGCCATAAAACGACCGCTCATTACACCCTCACGCTCCTTGATTGCGTCAGGAGGGAGGAAAGTAGTTTCATATGCGGCGAAGTGTGCGTAGTCTTCTATTTCACAAACAGTCTTGGTGCCGATACGAAGTGCTGCTCGCTGGATTAGAGAATGAACTCCTACACCAGCGGGAAAGAATGCTCGTGCAAATCCAGAGGCATTAGTGTCACCTTCGGTTGAGAATGTAATACGGGAATTTGAGTGAAGAATACCTTTGTTGTCTAAAACGAAACGGGCTTCCCGCTCTGAAAAGATTACTGGATCTAAAATGTCAGTTTGTACATTGATCGCTGTGTCTGTGGCGACAGAGCCAATTTTTACGAGGTCTGGGATCTGGGTTGCTTGAGGTTGCGAGGGAGGTTCCATTATTATACTTAATGGAAATATAAAAAAAGAGGGGGTATTTTAAAATATGGATTTTACTTCATAACCTGAATGGAATTATCACTTGATACAATTGTCTGGCGAGAATGCACAAACAAGAACACAGCGTTAGGGTGGTCTGAAGTCAATTCCAGATCTAATTGCACACCGAAAGGAACCTGTCCAAAGTCAATTCCTTGGTTACTAATACTATCGTAAGCGACACCAATTCCCCAAGCAGAACCACCCTTGACAATAGTTTTAGCGTCTGCGAAATTAGTTCCATAACCGATAGAGCGGAATGTTTCTGGGCCAACAGAAGTGCGATTAATCTTCGCAAAGTTCTGTACCGCATTCATATAATTACGAACAATCTGTGCGTCAGCATTTTCATTAAGGTTTCCTGCTAATTCAGTTTTCTGTAAAGTATCAATATTATATTCTAATGGGACCCTCTGTCCTGCTCTGGTAAAAACTAACTGATTTACCTTACTGCGGCTCCCGTCCTTATTACTAAAACCAAGAGTAGCAAGACCGTCTCTCGTCCAACTATTAATGTGTGAAGAAGGAACAACATTCATAAATGCTCCAAGAACAGATTTTAATCCAAGGTTAAAATTTAATACAGCATTGCGAGAGTTAATGGTATTGTAGTAGGAACTGATAGAATTGTAGGTGAAAGTATTTGTCATTTGCGGTTTAAAATCTGCTCCCGGAGTTTGGACCTCACAGATTAGACGAACATTTGATAATTCATAATAACTATCTAACAGAGTGGTGTCGGTATTGTCTGCAGAAAACAATACATTTTGGTCTGGAGATAATTGGATTTCTACAAGAAGTCCTCCAACACCCCAAGAGTTAGAAAGCGGAATTGGTTCCTGCCCTAAAAATAGTCCAGAAACTAACGGAATACAGAAAGAATTTGGACTATCACCACCCGAAGCAGAAGCCGCTTGGGTATTTGTAATTACTCCTAACTGCTGTGCCTTGTAGTTCGGGAAACGAAGGGAAGTCTCGTAAGCATGACAAGCAAAGTCGCCTTGCGACTGGGTGACAGATAGGTATGAGGACATAAATCTGTTATGGTGATTTATTGTCTCTATAGTTTGGGATGAACGCTGCGAGAATATGGAAAGAGTATCAATTACCGAATGCACACCAAGACGCTCATTCATACGGATCCCGTCGCTCTCAAGTGGAATAGTTGTATCATTCTTTTTAATGGTAATTTCACCAGTTAGGCGAACACTTCCTGGAACAATAAAACGATCCTGCGCTCCAATAAGGAGCTGGATAGTCGGCTGACCATTTTTATACGATAGTTTTCCGTCACTTGTGATATTGGAGGGGACAATTTCTAAATGTTGATTTGACATATTTGAGATAATATAGATTTTATTTTCAGGTGAATTTTAAAAAAATAACATAGATCACATAATAATAGTATGCCGAGAACAAAAGAAGGGAAACCAGTTTTAAATAAACCTTTTAAGAGTAAAAAAGCAGGTAAGAAGTTTTCTGTTTATGTAAAAACTGATACAAAAAAAGGATATAAGTTAATACACTTCGGTGCAGCTGGAATGGACGATTGGAGGTCAGGTAAAGCGACCAAAGAACAAAGAAAAAGTTTTAGGGCGAGAATGTCTGGAATAAGGCGAAAGGACGGAAGTCAGGCTATAAAGGATAAAAGTTCTCCTGCTTATTGGGCATATAATTACCTCTGGTAAATTTATTCTTCTTCTTCTTCACTTTCTTCTTCTACTTCTTCTTCTTCTTGGTATTCCATAATTTCTTCTTGGAAACATTCCTGAACCATTTCATACATATCTGTTTCACCTTCTTCCATTTCGTAATCTTCACCAATAGATACAACCTTCACATATGTGCTTTCAGGACAAGTGATAAATGTTTTTACCCCTTTCCCTCCGCCCTTGTTATAAACGAAACAACCATTCTTGTTAATAACATAGTCTTCCCAGTGCGAACCACCACCAGCGATATTCATACGATACTCGCCGTCATTGGTAGTGAAACCATAACACTGCGTCCAATCGTCCCCGTCGTATTTAGTTTCTTCTTCTTCTTCGTATCCAATTTCTTCATATAGGTACTCACGCAACTTTTGGTCGTCGGTGTATTCATCTACATCTTCTTTTCCGGGCGCACAACGACATTTTGGGTCAGCCGTATGAAGATAGAACTTATAAGACCTAATCTCCATTTGGTTTTCTTCTTTTTGTTTTTCCAGTTTGGTAAGGAGGTCCTGACTCTCCTGCCAATTATCCCTGACATCACTCTCAAATTCCTCAATTGTTTCTGCTGAAGTATCCTCAATCATTTGGGGAGACAGAGACCACTCGTTTTCTTCTTCCAGTTTGGTAAGGAGTTCTTTTGGAAAGGTTCCACCTTCCACCATTTCGGCGAGGAAAGTCCAAGGGCAAGTGGTTGAGTAGTCGGTCATTATTATTATTATTTATTTTTTTTTCTTTTTTCTTTCTCTTTTATGTTGCTATTACACTTTTTTACAAATACATCAAATTTTTAACAAATTTTTGATTTCTCTTTATTTTTTTGTGTCGCAAGAGTATTATTTAGAGATAAAAAATATTAGTTTAAAATTATTAAAAGTTTAGAAGACCTCTTCTAAAATCTAAATGTCGTACCATTTCTCCACGCCAATAGCATTTCCATGTGCGTCGTAAATGTAGGAGACCTCTGCATC
>Ga0181380_1000209_pt1 | contig 26878 bp, 37 predicted proteins | sample 3SPOviralmetaG_FD_130116 | JGI IMG/M metagenome (GOLD analysis project Ga0181380, IMG submission 130116) | Marine viral communities from the oligotrophic San Pedro Time Series (SPOT) site, San Pedro Channel, CA, USA - 3 SPOT_SRF_2009-08-19 | ecosystem: Environmental > Aquatic > Marine > Strait... | reverse complement strand
TTATGTTTGAGCAGGAGATGACTGGTGTTAAGTTCGACATACCAGCTGCTAGAGAGCTACAGACTGTCTTAGCGCAGAGACGTACAGAGATCCTTAACGAGCTGAGGGCTACATTCGAGGGCAAGCGCATCGAAATGAAGACTCCAGAATACTTCCTCATTAAGACGAAGACTGGAGATGTATGGAAAGCTTCGACTAAGACTAAACTACAGAATAAGCTCCGTGAGTGGAAAAAGCAGACTGACTACTCTGGGACCTTTAAGAGCCTCTTTGATCGTATTGAAGAAGGGCCAGTACGTATCAAGGAGGTTCCGTTTAACCCAGCCTCTCGTCAGCATATTGCTCAGGGCTTAACCGACTTATACGGTTGGGTGCCTCGTGAGTTTACTGACACAGGCCAGCCTAAGGTAGATGAGACTGTGTTAGAGTCTTTAGAGTACCCTGTGGCTAAACTATTTACTGAATACTTACTTGTGAATAAGCGACTAGGGCAGCTAGCTGAAGGTATGCAGGCTTGGCTTAAGAAGGTGGCTGATGATGGCCGCATCCACGGTCGCGTGATTCACAACGGAGCTGTAACTGGGCGTGCTACTCATAGTAGTCCGAACTTAGGCCAAGTGCCTGCTAGCTACAGTCCTTACGGTGCTGAGTGTCGTTCCTTGTTCGTTGCTAAGCCTGGGTATAAACTTGTAGGCTCTGATGCTGATGGACTTGAGCTACGCTGCTTGGCGAACTTCCTCAAGCCGTATGATGATGGCCTCTATGAGCAGGCTGTGTGTGAGGGCTCTAAAGAAGAAGGCACAGATATCCACACGTTGAACCAAATCAGTGCAGGGCTTAAGACACGGGATGAAGCCAAGAAGTTTATCTATACGTGGCTATACGGGGGAGGCAATTACAAGATTGGGCTTACTGTAGGATTTGATGAAACAGAGAAACGTGAGCTGCTTGCTGAGGATAAACTAAAGAAGAGCGCTGAGTGGTACTTTAAGCAGCAGAACAAATATGCTAAGCAGTATAAGAAGCAACCTAAAGCTTACACTGAAGATGACCATGCAGCTTATATCAAAGGTGCGTTACTTAAGGAGCAGTTCCTTGAGGCAAACCAAGCGGTGGCTGACTTAGGTGCTCAGGTTAAGGAAGAAGCTGAAGCTAATGGCTACTTGATCGGCCTTGATGGGAGGCAACTGCATATCAGACATTCACATGCAGCATTGAATACGCTACTGCAGAGTGCTGGTGCGCTAACGTGCAAAGTCTGGCTTGTTCTAGTTAATAAAAGAATAAGGGAGGAAGGGCTAGACGCTAAGCAAGTCTTGTGGACGCATGATGAAGGACAATGGGAGACCTTGGAGAGCCATGCTAAGAGAGTAGCTGAAATATGCGTGGAGGAAATGCCAAAAGTTATTGAGCATTTTCCTACCTTTACTTGTCCTTTAATTGCTAACGCCTTGATTGGAGACAACTGGAAGGAAACGCATTAATGGTAAAAGAAATAAAACTAACCCAAGGCAAAGTGGCCCTAGTAGATGATGAGCACTTTGAGGAACTTAATAAGTTTAAATGGTGTATTCAGCAGGATAAGTGGAACATATATGCACGCAGGCGAGCTACAAAGAAGGAGCGCATGGAAGGTAGCCCCACGCAAATAAGACTGCACAGAGCGCTGTTAGAGGAAAAATATGGGAAAGAAGCTTTAGAAGGAAAGGTTGTAGATCACATAAACCATAATGGATTGGACAACACTTTAGCTAATCTCCGTATCTCTTCCTTAAGGGAAAATCAACATAACCAGAGAAAATCTAAAAATAACACTAGCGGGTATAAAGGAGTTAACGCACATGGAGAGCGCTGGCGAGCACAAATATATGTAGGGGGGAAGAACGCTCACTTAGGGCTTTTTACATGTAAGCACGAAGCCGCTGAGGCTTATAACGCAGCTGCTTTACATTATTATAAAGATTATGCACACTTAAATGTCATTGAAAGGGAGAAACCGAATGAGTAAACCACATAAGACACATTCCAAAGGAGCTTGGTGTGAATACCTAGCAGCTCACCACTTTTTAGAACAAGGTTACCAAGTTTTTTGGCCTTCCATACAGCAGGGGTCTGTAGATTTTATTGTAGAGCGTGGCAGGCGCTTAGACCGCATGCAGGTAAAGAAAGCCAGCTGGCAAGGCACGCCACAGAATGGCAATAAATATTTACAGGTTGTTACAACTAACAATGATAGGGAATACACAGATCAATATGATTTCCTAGTTGTTATAGATGACGTGAAGAGAATATGGATCATTCCAGCAACTCAAGTTAACGTGAAGTGCCTAGTACTAGATGACATGTACGGTAATAAACGTCGTCCAACTGATAGGTATCTTGTGAGCCAAGAGTGGACCTATGGAAAGGAGTCTTTAGATGAGTACAGAGGTTAAAAACCATTTATTGATTGATGGTGATATTATCTGCTATAAAGCTTGTAGTATTAATGAAACTGAGGTACGGTGGGACGAGCATAACTGGGTGCTGTCAGCAAACTACACAGCAGTTAAAGATTACGCTAAGAATAATATCAAACAATTGCTTGACAAGTTTGAAACAACCAGCTATACTATAGGCTTTACAGGTAAAGAAAACTTCCGAAAGAAGGTCCTAGCAAGCTATAAGGAAAATCGTAAGGAAACCCGTAAGCCTATGCTCCTCTATAAGATCCGAGACGAGATGATCGGAGGAAAACACGGTAAGCTGATCGAGGGTATTGAAGCTGATGACATGCTTGGTATCTTAAGTACAGACAGTAGTTACCACGGAGATAAGCGTAAGATCATCTGCAGTATTGATAAAGACTTTAAGACTATCCCAGGCTGGCTATACAATCCTGACCAAGGGAATCTTGAGGAGATACCAGAAGCTGATGCTAATTATGAGCTCTTTATCCAAGCGCTTACTGGTGACCGCACAGATAACTACTTAGGTTTGCCTGGCTGTGGTCCAGTTAAGGCGCAGAAGATACTAGACGATGCAGGCGGCCCAGGTGTCCCAGCTAGCAGACTTTGGGAGGCGACTAAGGAAGCGTACGAAAAAGCAGGCTTAACTGAAAAAGATGCCTTGACACAGCTACGATGTGCACGTATACTTAGAAGTGAAGACTGGGACAAGAAGAAGAAAGAAGTAATATTGTATACACCGGAGAGTACATAATGCAAAAGTCACTATTACATGAGAACATGGACTGGAGTTTAGACTTCGAGTTTATGGGAGATGATCGAGCAATCTATAACTACGAGTCTTCAGCAGAGACTGTAGAATTGCTGCTTAAGAAAATCGCTAACGCACTAGACTACTGTTATGAAGAACTGAGGGAGACGGAGCAAGCATTTGCTTTGGTTGAGCGCTACAGTGAATCAGAAGAAGACCTAGTAGACGGATTCTGTGACTTAGCTGTGGTAGCCTTCAACGGAATCTACAAGACGTTCCGCTACTTTGGCTGCAACCATGACGAAGCTAAAGAGAAATCTATTGAGAGCTTTAGACGTGTTATTGAAGCAAACAATAGTAAACGCCAGGAAGATGGCAGCGTGCTATACAACAGCAAAGGTAAGGTTGTGAAGCCTGACACGTTTGCCCCGCCAAGGTTTGGGGACCTGATTGTATAATGCGTATTATTAACCTAGTTATTATTTTAGTCATTGCTAGCATTTTAGGTCTTGTATTTGCTGGGATGTCTGATATAATAAGAGGCAACACGAGTAAGCCTAGATATATAAACCAACTAGAGAAAGATTAAAATGAAAGTAACATTCTATAACAAAGACACAGGCGAACAAACATTTAACGACGTAGCTAACATTGCTCCTATGGGCACTATGTTCCAGCTCTTCTTCGAGAACGACGACGACACTAAGAGCATTAAGTTCTTTCCGCTTGACACTGTAACTCAAATTGATGTAGATGGTATCCCTGCTCCTAAGGAAGAGCCAGTGGAGCCTCTACTGAACACACCTGAGCTAGCGGTATAATGGGCGAAACTTTCTTCATCGGCGACACGCATTTTGGCCACGCTAATATCCTCAAGTTTGAAGCAGAAGCACGTCCTTTTGAAACTCTAGAGCAGATGCATGAAGCTCTAATCGTAGGGTGGAACTCTGTGGTAGGCAAGAATGATAAGGTATTTCACTTAGGCGACTTTTGTTTTGGGAAGAAATATCTTGAGATTGCTGGGGAGCTCAACGGCTTGAAGTATTTAATTCTAGGGAACCACGACACATATGCTTCTCAAGATTACCTACGATATTTCCATAAGCTCTCAGGGGCAAAGTATTTCCATGATTTAATACTGACGCACATTCCTGTACATCCCTACCAGCTAGAGCATAGGTTTAAAGCCAACGTCCACGGACATGCGCACTCTGGAACCTTTGACATGCAGGGAAAGATCTATGTTAACGTATGTTGTGAAAAACTCCCGAACCTAGCCCCAATTAACTATGAAGAAGTAAGGCAAATGATTAACAATGAGGAACGCAAACTTAGTATATTATAAGGACAAACAAATGAAACCAGCATCAGCAAAAAACAAGGGTAGGCAATTCCAGAAGCTAATCAGTGAGTCACTACAGAGGCTCTTCTGGAGAGAACTTGATGATGAAGACATAGGGTGGTGCTCTATGGGCGCTGGGGGTGAGGACATCTTACTTAGCCCCCTAGCTCGTAAGCACATGCCAATCAGTATCGAGTGTAAGCATCGTAAGTCTTTCGCTATCTATTCAATCCTAGACCAAGCTAAAGCTAATGCTGGTGGCTATGCTCCTGTAGCTGCTATTAAAGGTGACCGTAAGAAACCTTTAGCTGTCATAGAGTGGGAGTTCTTTGAAGACTTACTCTACGCTTATTCCCAGAGCAAAGCTGATGAAGAGCATTACCTAGATGGGGAAGACCATGAGAACAAACGAATGGACATGGCCTCAACAATGTGTAAGAAGTTCATGCATGCTGATGGGTTAGACCAAGAGATGCTCCTTGAGATCGCAGATGAGTACAGAGTACCTGCAGATAAACTTGAGGAGCTTCTCGATGGAAATTAACTTAACTGTTACGGAGCTTGCGAAACTGAAGAGCCTAGTAATGAGTGAGCTTCAATATAAAATGGAGCAGCGCATTGCAGACCCTGACCTAGCTGATCTTTGGGATAAGCTAACTAAACATGAAGATAACGAATACAACATAATAGGAGAATAGAATGACTGAAGTACATAAGAAGAACAATAAGTTTGTGCTAGTAGAGCCGACAAAAAAGCATCATTTGGACATATTAGAAGAAGACATGAAAATCATTGACCAGTATGCTCAAGTAGCTTTACAAGCTTTTCTAAAAACGCAGGGCACTCTAGCAAGCGCTGAGCGTCTTGAAACCAAAAGTAGAATGATTAACGAATGTCTCTCAATCGGGGAGGAGATGTTCTTTGCTCGAGATAACTTAAAAGAAAAACTACGTCAGGAACGCTATGAGGTTAACTCAGCGATAGCTTTAGAAAACATGAAAAAACATCATGAAAAGCTTGACATAGAAGATTAGATATGTTATAAATATAGAGATAGAAGATTTCCAAGCTTGCTACTAAGGCAGCTCAAACGTGAAATCTCAATAAGTCCTGAGCACGACTTTAAACTGCTCTTTTTTAACCTTTAAATTTTGGTGGGACTAATGGAGCACAGAGGAATTATAATTAATCAAGAGAACAACGCTAAGTTTACGGCGCAAGCTGTAAAACTGCTTCAGAACTATTATATGATTGAAGAGGACGCTGGCTGCCCCCAGAAAGCTTTAGCTCGGGCAGCTACGGCATACTGCTCAGCTCCTGATGCGCCCTTTCCAGATGTAGAGTTAGCTCAGCGCATTTATACTTACGCTAGCAACCATTGGTTTATGTTCGCTTCGCCAGTACTGAGCAATGCACCAGCTTGGGGAGAAAAACCACGAGGCTTGCCTATTTCATGCTTCCTCACTTATGTAGATGACTCTATTGACGGGCTTAACAACCACACCATTGAGGAACGTCTACTATCAGTTAAGGGCGGAGGCGTAGGAGGCCATTGGTCGGATGTACGGGCTGTTAACGGGGTAGCGCCAGGGCCTATGCCGTTCCTTAAAACTGTGGACGCAGATATGGTAGCATACCGCCAAGGGGTGACACGTAAGGGAAGTTACGCGGCTTATATGGATATCTCACACCCAGATATCTTAACGTTCCTTTCCATGCGAGCACCTACTGGTGGCGATGTTAACAGTAAATGTTTCAACTTACACCATGCAGTTAATATTACAGATGCGTTCATGCTGGCAGTCAAATCAGGGGATACATGGACTCTTAAGTGCCCACACAGTGGGGAAGTTTACGATACATACGAAGCACGAGAACTGTGGCACCGCATACTTGAGATGCGCTACCGTACTGGCGAGCCTTACCTGAATTTCATTGATGAAGCTAACAGGAACTTACCTCAGCCTCTTAAAGATGCAGGCCTACGAATTAACGGGTCTAACCTCTGCCAAGAAATCCACTTACCTACCGCTAAAGACAGAACTGCAGTTTGTTGCTTAAGCTCAGTGAATCTGGAATACTATGATGAATGGAAAGATACTAACATGGTAGCAGATTTAATAAGGTTCTTGGATAATGTGTTAGAGTATTTCATAACCAACGCTAAAGACTCGCTCCCTTCAGCGGTACATTCAGCAGAGCGAGAAAGAAGTTTAGGGTTGGGCGCTATGGGGTTTCATAGCTACCTACAGAAAAAGAATGTTGCCTTTGAGTCCCCTATCGCCCAAGCTTTTAACAAAAACATTTTTAGAGGAATACAGGAGAAGGCTAAGCTCAGTACTAGAGCACTGGGGAAGGAGCGCGGTGTGTATAGGGACGGGGAAGGTGTTGCGAAAGAGCGCAATTCTCACTTAATGGCTGTAGCTCCTAATGCTAACAACAGTATCATCTTAGGGACTTCACCTTCCATTGAACCTTGGAGAGCTAACCAATATACACACCGGACTCGTGTTGGTACAGACATCATAACTAACAAAGCGTTGGAGAGAAGGTTGCAAGAGCTGGGGCAGGATTCAGAGGAAGTCTGGGACTCTATTGAGGAATGTGAAGGATCTGTACAGCACCTTGAGTTCCTCACTGAGCATGATAAAGAGGTATTCAAAACTGCCGTAGAGCTTGACCAAAGGTGGGTGATCCAGCACGCTGCTGATAGACAACAATACATATGCCAGGGACAGTCTGTGAACCTTTTTTTCCCGCGAGACGCGGATAAAGCATACTTAAACCGAGTACATTTAGACGCATGGGAAAGTAAACTTAAAGGGCTCTACTACCTACGGACTGAAGCCCAAAATAAAGTAGAGCATGTTAATAAAAAAATCGAAAGAAAAGCTTTACAAGACTTTGACGATTGTATAGGATGTAGCGGTTAACGGAAGGATAATAACATGAGCGTAACAGAAGCAAACAAGACTTGGGCAATAGACTACCCAGATTTAATGAATAAAGCAGTTGTTAGTGAGCAAATGCATTGGCACGAGCTTGAGGCTGATTTACAGGAAGACCTCAGGCAGTGGCGAGATGGGACGATAACAGACGCTGAGAAAAGCTTGATCACAGAGATAATGAAAACGTTTACTCAGTCCGACGTTGAAGTAGCTAAAGGCTATAGTGACTTTTTCCTCCCCACGTTTCAGAACCTGTCGGTAACTCACATGTTAATATCTTTCTTAGCGCGTGAGTGTATCCACCAGCGTGCCTACGCCATGTTTGTGGATACGGTAGGGCTTCCTATGGATTCTTTTTCAGTTTTCCAAGAGTATGGTGAACTTGTGGAGCGACTAGAAGAAATGACTAACATGGACGTATCCACTACCCCAGGCATCGCTCGGGCAGTAGCTAGAACAGTCGTGAGTGAGGGAGTATGCCTGTTCGGCGCTTTCGCTATTCTGCTTAACTTCCAACGCTACGGCAAGCTTCGAGGCTTGTGCACAATCAACGAGTGGTCAATCAAGGATGAGAACTTACACGTTGAAGGTATGGTGCAGCTCTTCCAGAAGTTTGTCGAGGAGAACCCTGACGCAGTCACAGATAGGCTTAAAGCAGACATTTACCAGATGTTTAGAGATGCTGTCGAATTAGAAGATAAATTTATTGACTTAGCGTTCAAAAACTGCTATGATGGTATTGAGGGGTTAGAAGCCTCTGAGGTGAAAGCTTATATCCGATACCTTGCTGACAGGCGTTTAATACAATTAGGACTAAAAGGGAACTATAACGTGAGAGATAACCCATTACCTTGGATATCTAACATTATTGGAGGAGCTAACCATACTAACTTTTTCGAGCAGCGCGTCACTGATTACGCAGCTGGAGGTTTAACTGGTGAATGGGGGTGGGAGTAATGACTAAGCTATTCTACTCAGACCCACTTGCAGCCGCTTATATGACAAGAGAACATGGGGTTAAGGTTGTGGTGGCTGATAATGAGGATGTGGTTCAGTCCGTGTCAGATATAGCTTTTGATTATGCTTTTGAATCCTTAGTAGAGCATGACGAAGAATTGCTTTACGTCCACCCAGACAGCGAGCATATCTTTGAGCCGCAAGAAGGTGATATTATTTTGCACGGCGATTGGCACTTGGAAGTAATGGACGTAACAGACGATAATTATAGCGTTTATTTGTGCATTGACCCGGTAGAGCTAGAAGAAACTGACAAGTATGTTTCAATAATCCAGCGCAACAGTAAGCCATTTTTCATGCCGGAGGTAGAGTAATGACAATAATCCTAAGAAACAGAGCACAGTGCGTTTACTGTGACGACATTCTAGAGTCTACGTTTAGGCACGACTATCGGACATGCTCATGCGGCAAAGCTATGGTGGACGGAGGCAGAGCCTACTTACGCCACAACTTAGGACAGAGAGACTTAAGCGTCACTATCCCTAGCTTCGATGATATGTCTGCTGAGACTACCCGTAAGCTTATTAACGACTTTGAAGAATGGAATGAAGCGTTTAAAGCTAAAGAGGAAGAGCACCCGGACAGGGCTGACGCCTTAAGGGATGCTAGGCTAGCAATGTACGATAGGTTTTTTAATAAGTATGGTTGGATTGAACGAATTAAACACTTAAGCACAGAGGAGACTACTAATGATATTCAAGAGTAAAGCACACAGACTACTAGCTAAGAAATGTGATGTCTACGAGCGCAGGCTTGCAGATAACCGTAAAGACAACGACCTCTATGTGAAGACTATTAATAAGCAGGCTGATGAGATTGAGGCACTGAAGGATCAACTTAAGCATACGGAGGTTAGATTAGCGCAATGTTTAAAAAACTGAAGCGTTTGTTCATTAGCGAAGTAGCAATAGACTCATGGAACCTTGACGTAGCTACGGCAGCTTTCCTAGCTCCTAGGTTAAAATATTTAGCAGAAAACTCACATGGCCATCCTTTAGGCTTGACAGAGAAAGAATGGTATGATATACTTATAAGAATGGCAGACTTTTTCAGCCAGTATGAAGATGAAGCATTCAACACATTCAGTGAATCATTTCTCCAAGAAAAAGAAGAAGTCCTGAGCCTTTTTACTAAGCATTATACTAACCTATGGGACTAGGCATGTTAGAGACGATCAGAGTTTTATTCATAATTTTTTTATTCACAGCATTTTACATGGCGGCATTATATGGCTAAAGTAACTATAGAAATTAAAGACATCGTAGACGACACAGGTAACCCTGCTTGGCAACTCATAACTGAGGTAGACGACACGCTAGTCGATATCCTTGAGCTCGATGAGGATATCTGTACACCAGCTCTAGTAGCTGCTCAGGTTATCCTTAAGAACTTAAACTTAGTGATTGAGGAGATCGATGACGAGCTCACTCGTATTGCTACGGATGCCACTGATGAAGATTAAGCAAAGCGTTACAGAGAACACTAAAGGGCTGCGTAAGTATTTAATACTTAAGCTGCTACCGAAGCATGTACAGGAGTTAGAACTTAAAGAGCATTACTTTGATCTATCCTCTGTAGACATGTCCACCCACAGCGTCTGGGGCGGTTATGATGAATCACTTGAAGGAGAACTATAATGGCTATCGAGAAGTCTACTGAAGCAATCTACGATATTATACACGGGGCAGCTGTTGAAGCTAGAGTCCGCGTGAGTGATGACACTTACGGCGAATACTTTGAGATTGACGGCCTAGACGGGCGTACTCCTGTGCGCTTGAGCTGGGATCTGCTTGATGACTTTATCACGCTGCTTACTGAGCTACGGGATGCGGACTATGAGTAGTGTCGGTCTAAGGAGCTCAACCTTCTACCTTACAGATAACTCTGTAGCTAAGTTTGTAGACGATAGCGGCATTACGCTGGAGCTGAATGAAGCTGGCATTACAAGTAAACGAGATGTGGAGGCACTAGGCGAATGGCTTATAAAAATAGCACAGGAGCTTTAAACATAGAGTGCCATAGCACGAGCCAGCTTGCTAAAGAGGGCTTTGTTAGGCGTAATGATTTAATTGATGAGTTTGTAAACGATATACGGATTGAGTATCCTATGCTGGATGCTGATGAGGTTGGACTAAGTGTGGAGCTTTATCTTGCTAGCTTAGAAGAGCTGTTTTATAATAAGGTAATGCATGAAGTTTTAGTTTACTGTGGAGATAGAGAGGCAATACAATGACAATATTAACTAACGAAGAAACACAACAAATGGCCGATAAAGTTGCACTAATGAGAGGTACTATGAGTAAGGAAGAGTTTGCTAGTAAATGGCTAGACACAAAAAAAGCCTCACCGACGGGTGAAGCTAAGATTGAAAGTTATGATTTAGGATACACTAAAGAACCTTATGAGAGCCTGACCGTACGTTCGGGTGAGGAGTTTCGGCAGCAGGGGGGTAAAGAAGATGTAATTAACCACCCGAAACATTATGAGGGGCCTGTGCAAGCTATTGAAGCTATCGAAGCGTGGACTACTGATTGGCCACATGAGATATCCCCGCACCTAGCTAATGTGACTAAGTATGTTGCTCGCTGTGGGCGTAAGGGGAAACTTAAGCAGGATCTTGAGAAAGCTAAGTGGTATCTTGAGCGTGCTATTGAGCGGCTAGACTAAGAGCCAACTCCTAGATAAACGAAAGGCCCCAACTAAGGGGCCTTTTTTGTTGCTTATAATCTCCAGTAAGGACTCTTAAGCCAGTCACACATAACAGGCCGAAGCTTTGGTGTAAGGTAGAGGACAAGTCCAATTAATATAATTACAGGGAACAAGCCGTCCAGTACAGCCAGTACTAAGGCTGCTAGAAGCAGCACAATAACTTTAAGCCAGTTAAGCTCTGTAAGAATGTTTAATAGTTTATCCATGTTATACCTCAAACTTGTTGATTCTGTTTAGCCATCCAGTTAGGAACTCCTTATCCTTAGGCCGCCGCTTAGCGAGCTTCCTCACGAACTCTTTGCGTCTCCGCAATAGCTGCCTACGTAAGGCTTTCTCTTTGCGATCTCTTTCGTCGCCATCTTCAGAGTCACCTAGGTAATCATCCAGTGCGCCTTTAGTAGCAGGACCTAAGCCGCCATCTACAGCAATATCCGCACCCAGCTCATTAAGGCTCTCCTGGAGTATCTTTGTTGAGCGTCCCATGCCGTGGTGTACGTTCATGTCGAACATAAAGTCTTGGATAGACTTAGGCAAGGAACCTACGCCAGCATCATCGAAGTAGAGCTTACCGTAGATATCTTTAGCTTCTTCTTTAGTTAGCTTCTTTACGTCGTTAGCGCCAAGGTTAGGGTCATTGCGGTAGTTCTGTAGTGTCCTCAGGGTAATGCCGTACTTAGTAGGGCCGCCTGAGTCGTTAGGGTTGTTTACGTAGCCACCTTCAAGCTTTACTGTCTTGTCGATGATTGCGTTCTTTTCTTCTTTGGTTGTAACTGGAGTTGCTAGCTCTGGCCTACACGCTGTAAGGAATAGTATTAAGTATGTTAGGAACTTCACTATGATACTTTAGCTTCTAACACTCGCTTAACCTCTGCTACAGTGCGAGCCTTGCCGTTCTTATAGAAGATAGGCTTGTTTGCTTTAGCGGCACTTGGGAATTTATCTGCAGCGATAGCTGAGTCAGGAGCTGTTAATAGTTTCTTTGCGGCTGACTGGCCTAAGAAGTGTGCAGCGTAGAGCTCTCCTGGCTTGGCTTCACGTCCTAGCTTACGTTCTATTGCGTCTTTATTTTCCTTCATAAGCACTCCAGCCATCTTAGCGTTGGCGATAGGATCCATGCGATCACCCATAGCAACACCTAAGTCAGCCCCGTATTTCTTCACAAGGCTCTTCCACGTGCCTGAAGTTATTTGGAATAAACCGCTTGCGCTGGAGGTCTTAGCTTTTGCCTTAGGGTTCAAGCTGCTCTCAGCCATTGCAATCTTACGCATTACGCCGTAGTCTACACCGCTGGTGTCTACAGCTGCGTTCAAGGCTTCTTCAATAGAGCCCTCTTTAGCAGGCTCTTCGTCTAGAGCTGTCATCGGCTTCTCAGGGATGTCGTACTTATCCATGAAGCTGCCTAGGTCGCCCATCTCAGGGGCGGCCATAAAATCTGAGTCTGCTCCGCCTCCTATTGTGTCGTCTCCTTGGCCAGCATCAAGATCTTCAAGCTTCTGTATCCGCTGCTCTAAATAATTACGATACTCAGGAGCGTACTTGTCCATGTCTAAACCCTTCAAACGCTCCAACTCACTGGAAGTGTCTGTGGAATCCTCCTCAACAACTCTAACGTCTTGCATATAATCTGTAAGGCGATTTAGGAATAAAGCTGAACCACGTACTAATTGTTTAGTAGCATCTTCAGGAGCTGCGCCTCTGCCGCTTAGTATAATGTTGCCTAAAACTGGGCTAACAAACATCTTAGCTAGACGGTTCTGGGCTTTAAGATCAAGGAAAGCTAAAGTCCACTTACGAGGATCAGACAAAGCTTGTGTTGATAAGATTGTAGCGACTAGCTCAGCTGCTTGGAGGCTTGCACCAGGGTCTGCCTGGCCTGCTGAAATAAACGCAGAGAATGCTTGCTTGCGAGACAGTGATTCTATCTCAGGCTCGGTAAACACGTTAGTAAACCAGTCTTTTTTCTTTAAGCTGTCAACCTCTTTGACATAAGCTTGGAAGTCCATGCCTCGCTTAGTCCCGCGTGTAACTAAGTCGGCTGCATCGGTCGCTGCGCCAGTTGTCTTAACTACTTTCGTTGAGAGGTCTTTCATAATTGCTGCTTTAAGAGCTGTGCGTCCTTCTTCACCAAACTCTTTAACAAACTCATCCATCTCAACCGAAGTCGCATCTTGAGCCATGCTTAAGGCCCTTTGCGCTGCAGAGTCTGCGCGCTTTAGAAGCTTCGAAGTTATTCCATTATTGATTTGAGCTACTTGATCAGCTACTAGTCTGTAGGTAGTTACCTCTTCAGGAGACAAGGCTAAGCCTAACACCTCAGGGCCGTCACCTCCAATGAACTTATTAAGATTAGTTCCTAAGTTATCTAAATCCGACAGTAGATAAGCCTTGAAAGCATCCACAGTCTCAGTGCGTTTATCTGCAGGTAACGCTTCTAATATCTGCTTAGTTGAGGTTAGCCGCTTCGGGTCAAACAGGTCAGGAACTACGGTGGAGAGCTCTTCAGCTCCGCGTAAGTTCTTAACAGCATTCATTTGCAGAACCTTCATTTTCTCTTTGTGTGCTACATTACCTTTTAACCATGTATCAGAAAACTCCTGGCTGAAATCTCCTAAAGGTTTTTCTATAGTTTTGGTTATATTAGCTGACAGCCCTTGTGCATACTTCTGCACTGTTGAGGGCACTTCGCCCGCTTGTCTAGGGTAGGCAAAATCATTTAATTTACTGCGCAGTCCTTTAAGCGCTTCGTAGCCTTGGACACCCTCTTGCAGGAGATCAACTTCCTCAATCACATCTAAGAACTGATTTAGGGACTTCTGCTCGCTTGTGGTAAATGTCCGATCGACCACCTTAAGTACCTCTTCCCCAGTCTCCTCGTTCACTTCAGTAATTGTTTGGCGGAACGGAGCTGCAGCTTTAGCTTTCAATTCATTTGCGTTTGCTTTCAGAGGTGCTAGGTTAAATGTAACCTCGTCAGCGTATCCTAGAGCTTCGTTGTAGATATCATCTATCTGTGTTTCAGTCTCAGTTACCCATTTAGCATAACCTTCTTGAGCTGCCTCAGCACCCTGCTCTAGTGTAGTGGCAGGCTTGCTTAAGTCATCAAGTAGTGAAACTTTTTGTTTGTCAATCGAGCTGCGTAGGGTGGCATCAGATAGAAGAGGCTCTGCCTGAGAGAGCATTTCCACATAATCTCGCTCCATAGCCTCAATCATAGCTTTAGCTTGTTCATCCTTCTTCGCGCCTATTAAGCCAGTAATAGCTTCTGCTTTATTTTCTGCGCGCTGTAGAAAGCTGCTTATCTGGCCAGCAGTTAAGTTTGTTTCAATGCCTTCTTGCTCAATGTAATCCACAACTAACTTTGCTTCTTCTAAAGCAGCCTTTGTCATTTTAGTTGTAGGGATAGTACCTCGAACACCAGCACCTAAAGGTCCAGCAACTAGCTCAGTACCTAATGTAGCTGCAGCCTCAATACCTGCTTTCTGGACTTGCCCCATTAAAGGAGTATCCTGGTAGCCAGCTAATTCTTCAGCTTGCTCACTCGCCATTCTTGTTAACGCTACTGTAGATGCAGTCGCTAGTGCACGTTTGATTAAAGGAACTCCACCTGTTAGGTAGAAAGCGCCGACTTCAGCTGCAATCACAGGCGCATCATCATAAGTAAACTCCACTACATCCTCTAACGTTACCGCCTCTTCATCAAGCGGCCGCCAAGGTTGGTCTGGTGATGTTCTATATATTTCTGTTTCAGTTTGTTTCTTACCTGTAAGAGTGTCCCATTCGTAGGGAACTGCCTTAAGCTCGCCTTCAGGATAATACTCAGAAAACTTACGTTGCTTCTCTGTGAGCTCATCAGAACGCTGGATAAAGCCTCGTTGGTGTGCTGAGAGATCTGTCTCAGGGACGAAACCTTCCGGCATAGTGTTTAAAGCTGCTTTACGCTGTTCTATGCGCTCATGCTCGCTTACGCCCCGCATACCCATAAGAGGGCCGATTACAGGGATACCTGAAGTCAGCTTAGCCGCTAAGCCTAAGTCTCTCTCGACTGGTGTTTCCACCGCTGAGGGCTCTGGTGTCTCCTCAAAAGGATTGTAGTCTACCTCTTCAAGCTTAATGGAAGTATCTTCCTCTTCAAAAGGATTATAGTCTACAGGCTCAAATTTTACCATTATTGAATAACCTTCATAAATTTACCATTACGTTCTACATACCAGTCGCCGTCAGCTGCTTGTCTTGCATCTTCAGGAAGACCTGCAGGCTTAGCTGGAGCTTCAGGAGCAGCTTCTTCTTTAGGCTGTCTAGCCTCATAAAACGCTTCGTTTCCTTCACTAAGCATTTTACCAGTCTTTAAGGTTCTAACTGCATTATAACGTGTTTCGGTTACAGTATCCATTAATTCTTCAATCTTAATCTTTGCTTCTTTAGCTGAGGTTGTCCCACCAAGCACAGAAGTGATGACTTCAGACATGGCGCGTTCCGTGTCAGTTATGCGGGACTCTTTCACAAGCGGGCTAGCCATAATTAAATTAAGCTGCTGGCCTGCGGATACAAACCTTGTGAACGCGTCAAACTCTTCTTCGTTCAAACCTAAGCCTTCCGCTGCGCTAGAAAGTCCGTCCCAGCCTTGCTCGTTAAAGACATTACTTAACTTACTTGCTTGGCCTTTGAGTTTACCTACAAAACCTGTAATACTAGGGAACTCATCCAAGAAGCCTACGATTTTTACCATGTGGTTAGTCGCTTGTTCTGTGATATCTGCCATAGTACGCGCATCACTTATGTCTTTAGAAGGTGCATCAAAAGCTTCCCCAGTTGGCGGGGCTATGTTTACTGTAGTTTTGGTGCCTGTTTTCTTGCCGACTACCTCAGTATTGTAAGCTTGGTTTATCTCATCATCAGTAGCCTCAGGGCGGGCTTCTCTATAAGCGCTTTCAAAATTGTTTTTGCGGTTTATAATAAAGTTAAAATCTCCGCGATTAATAAGCTCTGCTTCGCGTATTTCACGTAAGTTTTTAATCTCTTTAGTGTCTGTGCCTGTTTCCGCCGCTAGCTTCAAAACTTCTGCCATAGGTGTTGAGGGGTCAAGCATACGTGTTTTCTTAGCTTGAGTAGCTAATTCTTTATCATCCTCAATCTTTTTAAGAGCTTTCTCGTTTTCAAGCTCAGCATTAATCTCTTTTTCTTTATACTTCCACTTATCAGCATTCTGGGCTCTCTTCTCATCAGCTTCCAGCTTACGAGTATATTGATCGCCTAAGCCTTCAGTGAAACCTTTTAAAAAACTTTTAGCCATAATTTATACCATGAACCCTTCTTCAGTTACTTCTTCAGGAGCTTCTTCAGCACCTGCCATAAAGCCTTCCATTTCCTCAGCTTCCTCAATAACTTCTTCTTCGGTTACCTCAGGCTCACCAATCTCTCCAAGCACATCTTCAACAAGCTCATGCTCATTCAGAATGCGGAAGTCTTTAGCTGGCTTTAGTCCTCCCCGCTGCGCAATAGCAACTACAGTGGCTAACATCCGAGGTGTCAGCAGCATTGCTAAATCAGGACCAAACTTACCGCCTTGAGTGCCCTCTTGCATGATCATATTTACGAAAGCTTCTGCAGGCATCCCTTTCTTGAGCAAGTGGATCAATCTGCCAGCTACCTTAGGCTTCACAAGGTTATCGAACAGGAACTCCGAAGCTTCCTCTAAGTCAGTGAACTGAGGCGGCTGCTCATAAGGCATCTCACCTGGAGCTTGAGTGAGGCCGAAGCCAGGAGCAGGTGCTGAGAACTTATTAATTTCTTCTACCATTATTCCATGCCTCCTTCAGCAAATGTTTTCATACGTGTGTACCATACCCTATCTAATTCTTTAATGTTTACAGATGCTACAGGCTCAGTTGTAGCTGAGAGCGAGCGTGAGGGTGTTGTGCTCATGAAAGCGCCTTCTTCTGTGTATGTAGTAGACTCTTTACGGTCTTTATCTATAAGTTTATTAATAGAGGCTAATACAGAGCTTGTCAAGGGAGAATCCGCAGGTTGGGTAGCCTCTACAGGGCGTGTAGCGATCTCTCTAGGAGCGTCTCCGGTAGAGTCAATCAAGCTGTCAAAGAACTCACTGCCTACATCAGCTACAGTGTCTAACCCATCTCGCACAAAATCTAAAGCAGTGGTAAATAAACTCATATTATAATCCTAACACATTCTTGCCAAACCATTGTCCGCCCATCTCACCTAAGTCGCTGAGCCACGTTTCATCGTTACGGCTGTTAAATTGCCTGTTGTTCGCAGCTTGAACTGTGTTCCATGTGCGCTGCTTCTCGTTCTCTGACGCGGTGAATGCCCACGCAGCCTCATCTCTGAATGCCTGCCACATGTTATTCATGGATACACTAGACAGGTTATACTTATTCATTACGTTTGCTTGGTTAGCTGCGTTGATAGATGCTGTATTGGCCGTATTAAGATTCCTACGCCATTGTACATTAGCCTGATCGATAGTAGCAGACATATTACTATTAAACTGCTGACGATTAAACTCCATGCCAGCATTATATTGACTAACCGCCATCTCCATGTTCTTATCAAACTTCGCAGCTTCGATTTCGTTACCCACGTTCTGGGCTGCAATCTTGTTCTCTTCAGCTGCATTGAAAGTCTCCACTTGAGTTGTCAGCTGCTGGTTCTGCATCTTAATGTTGCCAATCAGCTGTGCTGTAAACTGTTCTACTTGAGTCATGCTCTGAGCGTTGAACTGGGAGGCTGCATTCTGGATGCTGGTATCAGTCAGCATGTTCTGTTGTCTAGCTTGGAAGTTAACTAGGTTGGCCTGCTGACGGTTATTAAGATTAGTCATATCCATTTGGAAGTATGAGCTTGCATCAGTAGCTGCTATGTTAATTGCCTGCTCTTGGACAGCCTGTACGATAGCTGTGGTAGCTATTGAAGAAGCACCTAAGCCCCTTGCTGACATAACTGATTCAGCCTTATTAATAGCACCTTGAGCCCACGCTGGTGGAGCTGCTTCATCGAAGTCTGAGTAGAGCTGCTTAAGCTGGCCTTGTACAGTAGCCATCTCTGAGATAGCTCCTTGAGCAGCTTGCATAGGATCTACTGCAGTTGTCAATGTTGGATCGTAGGTTGCTGAGTCGGTTGACACGCCTGCTGCAATAGCTTCAGCGTCTACAGCTTGCGGAGCTGCTGCTTGAGTGCCCTGTATGGTAGATACTTGGCCTATAGGGGCTGGCTGAGCTGCTGTGATAGGCTGTTGAATGTTATATGCATTAGGATCAATAAACTCCCCAGCTTGAGGTGTGATCATCTCTGGTGTAAACTCTGTTCCCGCTGGCAGTTGCGGATTAGTTATCTGAGTTTGCTGGTACTGAGGTAAAGTAGGTGCTGCATACTGCTGCACGATACCTGTGTCTGTTAGGCCTGCTTGCTGGCGATACTGTTGCGCACGCCCTCCGCCGAAAGCTTGGCTAAATCCACTAGCAGCTGTGGCGGCCTCTAGAGGAGTGAATCCAGTGCTTATGAGCTCGTTATAGGACATACCCGCACGTGCTGTGGGGTCTGTATACATTTGTTGAAACTGTGAGCTTGTTCTATCTGCCATATCTTATTGTACCATATTTTAAAGGTTTTGTCAAGTATTATTTCCACGCAGCGTATATATAAGTCCTGCTTGTCGTGTTTTGGAAGCCTCCTGCGCTGAAGTCCCACCCATCGTCAGTGATCTGGGCGTTAGAGGTGTTCTGCCCTATATCTGAAGTATTCGGGCGTATGTAGGTGACACTTCCTGCTGTTCTCTCCCACATGAGCGTCCAGTCAACAGAATTACCTACATCTTTAATAAGAACGATTGTAGGTTTAAAGCCTATACCAGTAATTGATTGGCTTCCCCCGTTCCCTGCATAAGAACCGAACTTACTGGAACCTGCTACTTCAGCAAACAAGTAAGCAATGTAGTCATTGGTATTAGCATTAGTTTGCGTGTTAGCGCCTACATAAAGGTTAGTGCTGTCTGGTGCTGTCTGTTGGAATGCTGTAGTAGAGAGAACACGTGCATCTGCGTTGTTAAGCTCTAGGATATAACGATCTAGCCCTACATCAATACTTGGGTGCCAGACTGCCCAGTCAGCAGTTGCATCTAAATCTTTCACTAAGGCGAACTTCGGAGCCACGCCTAAGCTGTGCGCCACGCTTTGGTTAGACCCTGAGCCTGTGTATGAAACAATGTCCATGTACCCTTCACGCTCTGCCCAAGAAAGGCTTGTGAAAGTGTCGCCTGAATCATTAGCTTTAGTGCTAGTGCCTACGCTAAACCCTCCTCCGTTAAAACTCGTGAGAGAGTTTGCATCTGTCGCTTGAGCTGCGTTTGTGTCACTTGTAGTATAGTTTGTAGCTGCGTTTACCGTATCAAACAGGTAATGACTGTCAGAAGAGTCGAGGTTTTTAAGCCAAGCGAAGCCTCCTGTACTGAAGCCGCCTACTCCTGTGACAATACTTTGCGCAGCGCCGGTGCCTTCATACTCGGTTAAGCTGAAGTCTTTCCGCGCTCCTGCGCCGTATAGCCCAAGAAGATTAAGCATTAGCTAGCATCTCCTACAATGATCCACTCATCAGTCGCTACCTTAATAGCTAAGCATGACTTGTACTGAGCATTAATAGTTACTGAGCCAGCTGAAGTTCCGTTGACTGTAACGCCTGTATCGCCTGTAATAGTTACTGCACCAGCTCCTTGCTGTAGAAAGGCAATTTGTGTTTCATCTACTGTGAAAGCTACAGAAGCGTTAGTAGGGATTGTAACTGCTTGTGCTGTTCCTCGGTTCATGCGCTGTACTGTGTTAGCGTCTGTTAGAGCGAGCGTGTTTGTTGCACCTGTGTCTTCAATTACTTTAGGGAATGCGTAGACTGGAACATTAAACGTAGCATCATCTGCTGTGTCCTCAGTAAGCTCTAAGAATGTAGTGCCGCCTGCTTGGAACTCTATCTTGTCGTTAGTGAATCGAATCTTAGTGTCTGAGTCTGCTAAGTGTACAATATCCTGACCAACAGTAACCGTACCACCAAACTGAGGGTCATCCCCTGTCTGAATAACTGTGGAGTCAACCGCCAGTGTAACTGTGTCGCCTGAGCCACTAGTGTCAATACCTGTGCCGCCTGCTATAGTAAACGTATGTGTAGCTGGCGTTACTGCACCTGAGTCAGTGCTAATGTCCTTTACAACGTCATCTCCGAGGCTAACAGCGCCAGAAGACACGCTAAAGTCAGCAGAAACAAAGCTGGCCACACCTTTATTGCTAGTTGTAGCGTCTTCGCCAAGAATCGTAACAGTACCTGTACCATTTGTAATATCTATCCCTTCGCCTGCTGTAAGTGTGGCTAATACTGGATCAACTCCAGTAGAGCCTATAAGTAACTGTCCGTTAGTTGGCTGTCCTGTAACTGTGAAAGCTCCTGTTCCTGAGCCTAGGAGTATGCCTCCGTCAGTGAAAGTAGCCGCTCCGGTGCCTCCGTTAGTTACGCCTAAAGTGCCTGTCACGGACGCTGTGAGGCTGATCTGAGGGCCATTGTCTGCAGTACCATCATGAGCGTGGCCTGTAGAAGAGTTCATTGAGTTGTCTATACCTGTTTTTACGGCATCCAATTCTAAATCAATGTCATCCGCATCGGCTGTATTACCATTAGCAATGTTTGCTGAGGCTTGTCTAGTATACCATGAGGTCATTATCTTCGTCCTTTCGCAGCTACTTCTATCTGCATATTGTCAATTCTAAAAGGTGCTTTACCAGTGTGTGAACCACTGAATCTGAATTGCCCTGTGAAGCCGGAGCCGACTAATAATTCTTTTACCTTCGGGTTAGGTGCTGCTGCTGTCCAGTTAGAGGCTCCCCAAACAAAGCTTCCCCAGACTACTGAAGATGCGTCGATTGTGAAGGGGATTGTAGCTGGCTGGAGCACGTCAGGGTCTGCTAGGTCTAAGATTAAATCTAAGTTAACATCTGAAGCACCAGAACCTTTGAAGTACATAGTAGCTTCGTGGAAAACTTTACGTATTTCAGCATCACCGAATGTTAGATGTGGAGTCCAATAGTTGAAAGTAATAGCAGATCCATCTCTATCGTTGCCCTCTTCCATCTCATAAACGTAACCATCTGAGTAATGGCCAAATACGACGCACTCATTCGTGCCGTCATAAGCCGCATCTGCCACATAAGCAGGGAAACCCTTAAGCTTAGCCCACTCGTAGCCGTTGTCTTTGTATGTTCCAAGTAATCCTTCTGCATCATCATCACCTGCACTCGTGTCTAAAGGGAGTGCTCTATATTGGTTTTTCTTCCGCACATACACTGAGCACCACTTACCTGCTCCGTATGTTGTTACTAAATCACGCACCGAAGGTTGAATCTGCTGGCTAAATAAGCCGAGCTCTACATCACCGATGCGCTCTGTACCTGCCACGCTTCGGAAGCCGTCTGGTGCTAGGAAGATTAAATCTCCTGCTACCTCTTGTATGGTGTCTCCGTCTACGCAACCTATGTTTTTAGAAACTTCAAGGATTTGGAAGTCAGCTGTGGTTGAACCGACGAGCTTGAATATACTGTTCTTACAGAAGATGTAAGGGATGTCGCGGAAGCTAGCAACACCAACAACCTCATCACCTACGTTAATCTCTAATGCGCCGTTAGCCCCGTCAAAGTCTGTTACTGCGTTAGGAGCAGAAATAGCTACAGAAGATGTGTTTGAAGCTGGGGCCAGTAGTACACGTCCTTTAAAGTATAATGCATACTTAGGAGCTGTGGGAGCGCCTGTACCGTTAATAAGAGTGTCAGTAGTTCCATTGTAATACCAAGCAGGGTTAACTCCATCAGTTTGAATAATTGCAGGCTCTGAGAAAGCAAAACTTAAGAATCTTGCTTTAGAGACACTACCTGTTCTAGCAGCTGTATTAAGCGCTGCTGACCAGCCTGAGCCTGTGCTGTAGAATATCTGGTTATCAGTGCTTACCTTACGCACTGCGAAGACTCCGCTTAAGGCCACACCTACGCCGAGGATGGGCCCTGTGCCTGGAACCGCGTTAGAGTCGAACTTGTCGTAACCTAGGACGCGCTTATAGCCGCCTTCTAAGGAGGGTTCCATATTGATTAAGTTTGTTGCAGTACCTATAAGCTCTGTGCCTTGTCGTAGGACATCTTCTGACTCTACGAGGCCACCTTGACAGCTTATAACCTGGCTTCCAAAATCTTCACCCATTATGGTTCAAACCTCATAACGTTATCTTGAGGAATAAGGGAACGTCTCATTTTATTGACCCAATCTTCCCAATACTTTACTGCTCTGTCTGTATTGCTCCGATCATCGCGGAACTCATAAGCATACCGCATAGCACCCCAGTATATGCACTTACGATACTGCTGGGGAACGCTAGGAACATCTGTGTCTGCAGATAGTGGAGTAAAATCTGCGAAGTAATTATATTTAACTGTATATGTGTCATCGGGAATAGGGTTGAAGAGCGCTTTGTTGTCTTCTGTGCGGATAACGTCTTGTGGTTTGTTACGTGCGTTAGTTCCTCCATTGATTGAATCTTCCCGTAAGTAATCTCTGTAGTAGTCCCAGTCTTTAAGCTTCAGCTCAACGTGATCTGGCCTATCTAGTGTTGCATCTCGATCGATGTAGAAGCTATCCCAGTTTACCCAGATAGCGTCGCTATTTATGTCGTATTCAGAAGTGCCTGCTATAAGCTTGCCTGTGCCTGTGCTGTTGATGGTGCCTTCAGTTACCTGCCAAGGCCACTCGTTGTCTTCCTCATTGTATATATCTTCTATAGCAGCATTCACACTGTTTTTAACATGCTTGTGAAACCCTGATGCTCCAGCAAAGGTGGAGGCTGAAAGAGGCACTTCATTAAGCGCTTCTAATATATCATTGCAAAGACCTAAGAATGTGTAATCGTTTGTTGACATGCTGCTCTCTTTAGTTAGTAGTTAGGGAGGGAACAAATAAGCCCCCTCCCCAGAACCTAATTATGCATTAGGGTAATCATCGCGATATGTTGCACGCTCTGGAACAGCTGAAAGCGGGATATCCGCATCAACCATTACAGCGATCTTACCGGAAGTGATTGCACCAGCATTAGCGACTTGCACATAAAGTGTTTTCGCAGTGGTGATAATCTCAGGGTAAGTGACAGCAACGTATCCAGTGAACTGGCCGACAGCAACGTCAGTTTGACCGTCAACATATTCGTCGGGATCAGCTGAAGTTGTACCGATGTTGGTAGTGCTTGATGCAGGTAAAGCTTCCACGATTTCCGCGTGAAGGTCTTTAATCTGAATGTCAGCAGGGAGATCAACTACTTCACAAAGAAGAGTGTCGCCTGTTGAGTAAGCATTAACTGTATCAGCAGCTGCTTTACCTAGATCAATAACAAACTGCATAGGCTTGTTAAGACCGAAGTAATTGCCAGTACTACCTGATTTTTGATTAGTTACAGTAATTGTAGCCATAATGTAGTACCTCCTAGATTAAGCAATTGAAACGTAACCAGTGAACAGATCTTCCGCTTTAAGGACGCGACGGCCCCAAACGATTAGACCTTGACACAGATCACCGAACGTGCGCTCAGATTGAACAACACGAGTGTTAAGAATAGCAGTAGCGGTTGCTACAGCATCTTTATGACCTGCCATCACAGTAACGTCACTAGATGAGCTAGTTGGGTTGTTGTTAGACATGTACATGTTAAAGCCGTGAAGCTTAATACCTGCATTGCCTAAACCATACTTAGCATCACGAAGAGCAGAGATAGGATCTCCAGTTACTTCTGCATTGATGAGGGAGCTGTCTTCTTTACGTAGAGCTTCGTAGAAAGCTGGTGAAGCAAGGAAGAAGCGACCATCATCACGAGGAGTATCATTCTCATCGAGTTGGGTTGCTAAGTGGTTAACTACGTCAAGAGGGGTGATAGCTGCGCCGCCGCCGAAGCCGACGGTAACTGCTGAGCCAGCACTACCTAAATCACTTGCGTCAGTAGCGTTGTCATGCATGTATTGTAAGATGTTAGCATCTTTAGCATTAACAAGCTTATACAAGCCAGTGTCTTTACCCGTAGTCATCCAGTCGATGTGTGACATGTGTTTCTCAATGTCGTCAACCAAGAAGTTAAATGCTTTAGCTTGGTCAATGTTCATTTGAATGTAGTCATCATCTAAGAACTGGATTGGAAGCTCTTGTCCACGCTGATAATCAAACACGTTGATTTCAGGCTCTTTCAAGATTTCCACACGATCACCTTGAGAAGCAATAGTGCCATCAAACTTGGTATTCGTGATCTCGTCACATACAGAGTAGATCCGGTTAAAGTAGATCAAACTCTCAGCGAAGATAGTTGGGCTGAACCGATTATTCGGAAAATTACCGTGACCGGGAGCAGCCGATGGTGCGCCTTGTACCATAATAGTCTCCATTTTAGAGTTAAGTTAAAAAAGTTTTAACTGCTTAGATCGAGTAAGATTTTACCGTCTCTGTAGGCAGTCATAATATCCTCAGCGCGTTGGTGCTTCTCTTGTTGAGACATTGACGCAATTTGAGACTCAGTATATAAATATTTTTTACTCGCCTCGCCTTTTGGCTCTGCCGAAGATTTCGAAGTAGTTACTACCTGGGAAGCTTTCGCCTGTTCCTCTTTCTTAGTATTCTTAGTCTCACTCTTATAAAGAGTAAGGCCATCGATTACTAACTGAGGGTCTTTACCGAACAGTTTCTTACGGCTATCTGACTGCTTCTCGAACCAGGCTTTAAACTCTTCCGAGTTGCGAACCTTGAGAGCATCTGGATGTGCTTTAGATACTGTTTCAATTAAACGGGCTTGAGCTTCTTTCTTAGCTACTGCTTCAGTAACCTTCTGAACATCCTCAAGACGCTTCTGTACGTTCTCATCCGCTTCACTTAGTTTATTGTGGATTAGAGTTTCCAAAATTGCGTATTGGTTTGGATATTCTTTAGAAAAAGCTTCCAACTCGTCAGCCGATTTCAGGTTAAGCTCAGGTTTATTCGCATCGTCAACAGCAGTCTTAAGAGTATTAATTTCTTCTCTCAAGGATTGCTCGACTTTACGAAGGTCGCCATAACGCTTTTTCCAGCCTTCGTCTTCAGAGTCGCTAGAGGATACTTCCTCTATATCTTGGGTGTCTTCTGCTTTATCTTCAGTTTTAGTTTCTTCAATAAAGCTATCAGAATCGCCAAGGTCACTATCTATACTTTCTGCTTTGGGGTCCTCAGTAACTTGCGTTGCTTCTTCAGATGTCTGGCCGGACGCTTCTTCGGAAGGGGCAGTCTGTGGAGTATCCTCAGTTTCGGGTTTCGATAATTCTCTTTGTCGCATTTCTTCTACCGCTTTGATAGCGTCATCGACGGATAGTTCAGATGATTTAGGAAGTGTCGTCATCATCAGTTCTCCTTCTTGGGGGTTTGCTAGGCAAAGTGGCCCAAAGAGAACCTGTTAAGGTCTTCTTTAAGTTGAGGGGCCCATTTCCATTTCTGGAGCCGGAGTAGCCTCTTTGCTTGCACCAATATCTTCGGCTACACCGGGGGCTACTGGTGCTTCAGCCCCTGCTTCTGCCAGAACCTGCATAGCCATCTCGCGTTGGAGAGGAATAAGCATGATTTCTGGGTTGGCAATCTCTTTAAAGTAATCCGCGACTTGTTGCCCAATCTCTGGGCCAGCTAGAGCAGTTCCAACGATCTTAGTGATCCTTACTGTCTCTGGTGTCATAAATTCTGCGATTACTTGTTGATCTTCTGGTGGCATCTGGGCTAGCATTTGATCTAGGCCGTCAGCCAGTGTTGGTTCTGCTTGAGGAGCCGCCTGTGGGGCTGCCTGAGGTGCTGGAGCTGGCTCTGCTTGAGCTATCGGCTGTGGTGTAGCCGCTTGTTCCATTTGCATCATCATTTCCTGTTCGGTTGGCATTATTCTGCTCCTGCTTTCTGTTTGTCTCTATATTCTTGGATAAATGTACGGAAGGAATTAGGTTGTAAGCCTGCTGCAGTTAGCCTAGTGCCTCCAGATACCTGCTGCTGGCCCTCAGGAGCTTGCTGAGTAGGTGTAACTTGTCCAGCTGTAGGTTGGGCACCTTCAGGGGCTTGCTGAGGCTCCTGAGCCGCTCCAGGGAGTATCTTACCTACGTCTGCGCTCTTGCCTGCTATGCCGAAGTCCCCTGCGCCGCCTACTACAGTGCCGCCTCGTGTTTGTAAGCGCTCTGTTGCAGGATCTATTACGTCTTTACTTGTTTGAGCTCTCATGTCAAAGATTAACCCAGTTGTAGGGTCGAACTTAAGATTCTCTACGCCTTGGAGGCCGCGTTGGAACTGGTTAAGCTCTCCGCCGCCTGGTACTGTCTTAGTGCTACCGTCTTCAAGTGTCACTTCCAGCATTCCAGGACGTGCCATGCTGATGTCTACAGAAGCTACGCCTGTGAGGTTCTCTGGCTTAGGCCTGAACTCTTCGCCTAGTGTTGGTGCTGCGCTAGGGCCGTCACCGAATAGCTTGCTTAAGACGACCGGAGTCATCATTAACGCGCCTACGCCGCCCATCATCATGCTTGCACTCATGCCGCTTAAAGCACCTGCTGTAGTTGCTCCAGGAGTCGCCGCTGTAGTGGCGGCTGGGAGCGC
>Ga0181380_1000208_pt1 | contig 26904 bp, 22 predicted proteins | sample 3SPOviralmetaG_FD_130116 | JGI IMG/M metagenome (GOLD analysis project Ga0181380, IMG submission 130116) | Marine viral communities from the oligotrophic San Pedro Time Series (SPOT) site, San Pedro Channel, CA, USA - 3 SPOT_SRF_2009-08-19 | ecosystem: Environmental > Aquatic > Marine > Strait... | reverse complement strand
TTTTAACGTCTAAGATTGTATGTATGCTTTTTTTTAGGTTTTTCTTTGACTTCCTCAAAGAAAGCATCTTGAATATCAGCCTTGCTTGAAGGTTTCATATATTTTTCATATTGTTTTTGATAATATTTAGAAATGGGTGGAGTTTTTAATTTGTCTGTTTTCTCTGTTTTCTTAGTTACTTGTTTACTTGTATTTTTCTTTTGAGTTTTTGATTTTGGTTTAGTGATACAACGACCCGTTTTAGGATTGACTGTCTTTCCAGGTGGACACGATTTGGGTGATTTTTGTAGACCCAATTTTTTACGATTTGCAAGTGTGTCTTGGATACATCTACCTGTTTTAGAATTCAAGAGTTTTCCTGGAGGACACATGGGTTTACCTTGTCTACATTTAGCTGTGCGAATCAGTCCATCCACCATGGAATTTATACCTCGTATGGTAGATTTCACTAAAGCAACATCTTCACAATCTTTTTCCATACTTTTTGATAATTTCTGTAAAGCCTTTTTAAACTCAGTATACTCAGTCATATATATATATATATATTTAAAATTTATAATAATATAATTTCTATTTGCACTAATCTGACACAATAATTTGAAAATTGTGTATGTTAAGATAGTCAAACAAGGCGAACTATGTTAGACAAATTACCTCTAGATTGTCTGTTAGCTGTTCTCAATCAAATTCCTCAACCAAAATACAACTCAAAATTCATTCCAAGACGGTATGGTAGTACATATCAAACTATGATTTACTGGACGAAAAACTCAAACTGTAACTATGTCATTCCCCATTTAATGAAACTAGCCATGGTATGTAAATCTTTTCATAAGATATTTCGCTCTGATGAGTTATGGCTACCTGTGATAATTCGTGATTTTCGCAAAGGGGTTCCTTACAAAAGAACCCCTAAAAATATGCAATTCAAATACATACAAAAATTTATCTATCCGAAAGCCTTAGAAGAATTTTCAATCACTATTGAAAAGTTGGAAACAGATCGTTGTCGGTATATATGCGAAAGATTATATCAAATTCATATTCGTAGGTGTGTCATGCGTTCTATTGTCAATGATGAAGAGAGGGTCACATTGGATTTACAGTATGGATTTTCCAGAATTGATTCTCAATCTAAATTACTCATTTATATATGTGAGGAACCTTCATCTGTGGATTCATTTTGGTTGAGTCGTAGACATGCTCTATGTAAGAAAGCTATTCGCAGATTCAAAAACAACTCCCTGATCACGAATGGTTTTACCGTAGATAAGTTACCCTGTGTAAAAGTGTTACTTGGAGTTATGAATTCTTTACACAAGAGAACTTCCTTTATTAAAAAAGAAATTGACAGAATCAATCGTTTATACCAAGAAACCAATATGGATAATTTCAAGGTGGTTCCTGGAGATCATTTCAATAATCCCGCCTATACTGTATATGAATTTGTGTAATACTAGAGTTTCACAAAAAAAATCAATTCATAAAAATTTTCATTTTATGATGCGATTTTTTTTATTATTCATACTATCTATCTATTCAAATTCTTTCATTACAATTTCCTTATACGTATCTATTCGTTTACAAAACTCTTGTTTATAATCTAACTCATAATAATCCATACATTCACACACTTTCTTTTTTTTTTCATCTATATTTTCTAAAAGTTCATCTATACATTTCGCAACTACATCTAAACTTATGTTTTTTTTACACCAATCACCTCTTTTATTAAAAATCGTTTTTCTTTTCCCGAACATATCTCCCTCATCAATACTCAATAACTCGCTCCGACTATTTACTAATATATTTCTCAATATATTATCACTACTCATAAACAAGCCATCAAATAATCTAATTTTCAAGCATTCATAAGCGACCGATTCATTTTGCAATAAGGATTTCTGTTTACCTATATCTCCAATATTTTCCCAATAATCCATCATACAATAAGTGCTGTCTCGTTCACCTAATTTCCAATTTTTAACCAAACTTTTCTTCGCACTGTCAATTTTAACTAAACTCCGATCACTCCGAATTCTCTTCATATTCATATCTTTCAATCCAAACAACTGTTTACACCGATCAATTACAACATAATCTTTTCCGAAATTCATACTCTCTTTCATTTCTTTTAATATATACCTCGCCTCCTTATACTTTACAATTATACACGGAACTTTACCACCACAGACTCCTTCTTCAATTACTTTCTCCAATTCAAATTCTTTCCAAGGAATCATTTCAAGTTCACCTTCTTTTTTTTTAATTTGTTTTGTTTGTTTTTTTTGTTTTTTTTGTGTATCCATTTGCGCTTTTATTTCAATATAAAAATCTTTATATAATTTCCCATTCTCTCCCAATAAACTCAAATCTTCATCTTTTACAAAGGCTCCATTCAAAGCAAAATCTTCCAATCCGAAGCTTTTATTTACGTGGAAATCATGTATTACATACTCATCTATAATTAATTTCTCCATTTTTTCATAATACTCTTCCGAATTATATTCCGGATACGAACTATAATCAATACACTCATAATTTAAACAATCCGATTTCCAAACCATCAATCCAATCCAGATTCCAAAATAATAGCGTTCTTTCATAGATTTCTTCATATATCTATCTAATCCGAATTTCCAAATTTCTTTTACCAGTTCATCTTCAATAGAATTCTCAATTATTTCCCACCATAAATAACTTCCCTCCCGACGACGATAACGTAGCCCCTGATTTCCTTCTATTTTTATCATTTCCATAAATAATCCAAACATGGTTTCATCTTTCGCTTCAATACAATGGATTAAATTTTCTCCCAATTCTAATAATTCATCGCTATCTCCTTTTTTTCTATATACTTCAACCTTATCTAATTTTTTACTTTTTTTTTTAACCTCGTGGTGTTTCCACCAATTATTTACATAACTCGTGATTCTATTTCTCTTACAATCACAAACTATATCACAAAATTTCAGCAATAAATCCGTTTTCTCACGATTTACATCATACTCATTTAATATACATATCGCATTATAAATTCTACTAATTTCACAACAATTAATTTCTTCCATAAGCAATATTTTCAAACGATTCGTTAAATTCGTAACTATAGATTTCGCCGCACGATTTTCATTTCCCAACTTATGAAATTTCGCCATTTCCATCACACACCAGGTAAATTTTTCTTTTTCTCCTCTTCTATAATATTTACAGATTCCACTCTTAAGAACACGACTCGTATATCCAAACTCGCTCCCATTCGTAAAGCAAGTATTCGCAAACATAATCACAGTGATTTGTTTTTTTGTATATCTTATCTATACCTATTTCAAATTATCTTTTTCTTAATTTGAAGTTTCTTTAGGTAAAGTAACTAACAATCAAATTATGTTAGACAAATTACCAGAAGAATGTCTACTTATCATATTGAATTTATTACCCGAACCCAAGTACAAATCTCTCTATATTCCTCGTATTTATATGAATGTGAGTACAGGATCAATGATATACTATAAGAACACAACTTGCAACTTTGTCATGTATCACTTACTCAATTTATCTAGAGTATGTAAATCATTCTATACGTTATTTCAATCCAATTCTATGTGGTGTCAGTTAGCCGTACGTGACATACGTAAAGGAAGTATATACAAAAGACCACCGAAAAATATGCGAAGAAAGTATATACAAAAATTTGTGTATCCGAAAGCCTTACATGAGTTTTCAAGAAAAGTAAGAAAACTGGAAATGGAAAGGTATCATTACATTTTAAATTGTTGTACAAAACAATATATTCGTGAACAAGTTTTGTATTCTATAACAGATAGATCTAAGAATGTAAGTTTACACAAGAAATGGTATATAACTGAATATGAATCCGATCATCCCTTGATTGAATTACATATGAATTATATAAGTAGTGATACATTTCAAATTCAACGGAGGTGGTTATCTTGTAAACAATCCATACGAATTCATCTGAAATACTCCGAAATTACAAACACAACATCCTTTTCTCAACTTCCTTGTGTTAAATTGTTATTAGGTGTTATGAACTATTTACAAAAGAAAACCAAATTTATAGAAAAAGAAGTCAATCGTATCGATCGTTTATACCAACAAACCGATGTAACCAAGTTTTCAGTTGACATGAATAATGGTATAAAAATTGGATATCATTTTTACTAACGTAAAAGTGAAATAAACAAAATTTTAAAAACAAAAAACCTTCGGGTTTTTTTGTTACGGTCCCAGCAGGGATTGAACCTGCGACCTTTCGGTTAACAGCCGAACGCTCTAAACCAACTGAGCTATGGGACCCAGGTTCCTCCGGGACTCGAACCCGAAACTCTGGATTCAAAGTCCAACGTGATAACCAATTTCACTAAAGAACCCTTACACAATCACTGGGATATTTATATAGTAAATTAAACGCAATTAATCAATTTTATGTTCTTTACTGTAATAAGTAAAAAAACAAGTTACAATTTTTTCCCGAGTGATTCCTTTTTTATTTAAAAATTTAGAATAAAACTGATTTAAATTGCAAGTTTGGATAAGCGACTGTTTCCAATGTAATTTAGGAATAATATAATCTGATGGAATTAGTTTGACAATATTTTCTATAAACATGGATTCGCTTGCTTGCGTAGATTGCAATTCTACGGGTATTTGAATATTTTGAGTTTCAAATTCGTGAAGTAATTGATTTAATTTATTTTTTTTGTGTGTATATTTCATTTGAATTGATTGAACAAGAGGTAATTCATTTTTCTCAATCAATAATATATCATTATGAATATCTAATAAGTAAGTTGTCATGTAATCATGAGACTTATGTTTAGATGTATCACTATGTGATTCATATAGATCATTCATTATTTTTAAAAAATAAACAATAATAGATAATTTTAATTTAGAAGTTACTTTTTCAGGAAGACCAATGTATCCTACAATATTGGATTGAATATATTCAACAGAAAACGATCCTTTTCCTACAATAGAATCACAACTAAAGGATAAAAACAAAGCCATTTGATATTTTTTTTGTTTGAAATCAAATAAATAATGATTTTGAAATTGATCTATATCTGATTTTTGGATTGTAGTTTTATGTTTACATTCTACCATCATTTTATAGGTAGGAAAACAAATAATGCGATCACCCGATCCCCATATATCACTTGTATCCTCTACATACGCAAATCTGTGTATTTGTGTCACTAATTTATTAGATATCATAGATTCAAATGAATCCCCTTTTTCTTTGGGATTTTTATATTGAACGGGCTGCAATTGATAAATTAAATTTTCTAAGGTAGATAATTGTTCTTTTGTTTTGTGATCTAAATTTTCTTGTGTATCTTTCCCTTGTTGGTATCCTAATTGATACCTAGATTCTAATTTAGAATACAAATCATCTATATGAGTTTCTTTTTTTTGAATTTGTTTTTCCAAAGTTTCACACGTATGTTTGTAAAATTCTATTGTAGATTCCGATTCCTTTTTTCCTAATAAATAAGAGTGTTCTAATTGTTCATCTATATTTACAGATTTTTTAATCAAGGATTCAATATCTTTTTCAGAAGATGTGTGTAAATTTAATTTTTCATACATAAGTTCCCCTAAATAAATTATAATTTGTTTTTGTTTTTCATTCACGGTTTGATAAAGACCCATTCGTAGTTTACAAAATAAAAAAAATATAAGATATACTATAGACTATGAAACTATGTTTAATATTGTTAGTAATAGGTTTGATGTTTGTAGCTATAGGATACGGAAATCAAATAAAAATAACAGTATCTCCAGCACCTGTTCCCCCGAGTACAACTACAATTACACAAACTAAATATGTACCTAGAAATTTCTATGATGATATGATAATGACAGGATTAGTTTAGCGACATAAACGATAATAAATTGTGTCTCCTGAATTCATTGTTTTGCGAGTAATTTTACATACATTTCCTTTATTTAAACGAATAATTTTAGCAATCGCATCTTTCACACTTATAATAGGCATTTGGCTTGGTGTAATATTTAATTTTTTACATAGTGACTCTATTTCTGTTTGATTGTAAATAACTTCATGACGAGGAACCAAATAGTGTTGTAGTAAGTTAACTTGAAACATATCTATATTCATAATGATACAATGGCGAAAATAATTGCGATTGTATTTATGAAAATATTTATTGGTAGTATTTACGGGTTTTTCGGGAGAATACACATAAGGTTCAATGGATTCAGATACTTGATAATTTTTGTTGATTTCATAATTAATTGTATGATTGATTTTTTCAATAGAAGTTGTATCTGTTTCATTAACTAGTATAAGTAAAGAATCGTCATGATTTACTAAATCTGTTTTATACAATTCTACAATTTTATCCACTAATGATTTGGATACTTTGGATGATTTGGAGTTATTGTACATGTTATAATACAACACATACAAATGATGATTTTCAATATATTGATGAGGAATTTTTAAATTTAAGGCCATACCTTCTCCAAAAGATTGAATAAATGAATCGGATGATTTGTACCCATTAAATATAGCATCTAATTCTGTGATAGAAAGTCTAGGGATTTCATCTGTATTCCATTCATATTGTTTATAAATATCAATTATGGATTGTCTAGATTTATATATTTTAGGAAGTATGTCGTTCATTCTATATAAATATTGTATGTATTAATTTTAAATAATTAATTAATCAAATTAAATTTATTTAAATTATATATATATATATAGAAGAATGATTTTATTTTTATCCTTGTTATTGATTATTGCATTTATGATAAATCCTAAATTTTTAGAAGCGAGCGAAATAGATCATCAATGTCATTATTTATGTTATAATGAGAAAAATTTACAATTATACAAGAATAATACACATACAGCAAAAGATAAATCTAATTTTTGTGCTTATTGTCAACATTGTCCCCCTAAAAGCAATGAAAATGTGAACGAATTATTAAAAGATCTCCAAAAAAAATCACAATGTGTACATAAAGCTTATAGAAAGCCTAAAAAAAATGAGCCTAAAAAAAACATAACATATATATATGGTAATTCAGTATCACCTGAGTGTGACTCTATATTTGGAAAAGATAATCTAGGATATACTATGAGCCAAGTGGCTAAAGACATTGATAAATTTAAAGACTTGACCAATTTTTGTTCTAATTTTGGAAACTGTAAGGAAACTCAAATATCAAACGAAGTAAGTTGTTCATCATGATAGATATTTACTTATAAAAAGTAGGATAATAATTAAAGTTTTCAAAAAAAAATAAATTTAGGAATAGAAACTAGAATTTTTACAAACAAACTTGTATTTTTTGAAGTACTAATTTATCCTCTGTGGAATCTTTACTTAGATGAATATAGTTTTGTTCTAACCATAAATAAATATTCCGACGGTTAAATGAGGAAATCTTAGGAATAACTAAGACAGTGTCAGTGGAGGCTAAAAATTTAGATATTTGAATGATATAACCTAAAAGTATATCAGAATATTGTTTTCCACGACTCAATTCAGTGAGTTTATTTAGATTGAAATTGATATATACATTTTGATAAATAGAATAATTTGTTACAATTGCATCAAACAAGGTTTCTAAATCTTGAACATCTCCAATCGCACGATGAGCTTGTTCTTGATGAATTTGATAAAATTGACATAAATTTTTTTGTGAATAACTAGGCATAGTTAGTTTTTGTAGAGAATGAATTTTACGAAATAGGTAAATAGAATCTATCCATTGAAATCGTGAATACGATACATTGTGTTTAAAGAATAATAATTTTAGGAAAATAAAGTCAAACTGTTCTCCATTGTGAGCTAAAATATGGGTGACTTTATGTTGAAGTAAAAATTGATACATTTCACGAAACATTTGAGAGGGATGAATTGCATCCTTACATAGCATAGAATTGGTAATTTGAGTTAATTCACTTATTTTTTTAGGTAACGGTTTTTTAGGAATCACAAGTGTATGATATATTTCTTTTCGTGAATAAATTTTAATGGCAATTTCAATAATATCATCTGCGGTTGTATTTAATCCTGTGGTTTCAAAATCCAAAATGCAAAGACACATTAGAGATAGGATACAGATAATTTTATTTTTTTTTACTTATTCAATTCTTTCAAATTAATTCAAATTGTAACCAGGAAGGAAGTGTTGTGAGAAACTCTAATTTATGAAATGGATAGGTCTCAATTTTTTCTCTAGGCCATATAATTTTTAAACGACACTGTTTACCTGACTTACAGAGATACGTTTCCATAATTTTACCATAGATGGGTTGGTTTTTTTTAGTAGACGCGAGTACTTTTGCATATATCATGAAATAAAACAGTGATATCAAGTCATTTCTTTTTTATTTCAAATTTAATTTATTTTAAAATCTATGTATAATATATATATATGATGCAAAAATTGAAACCGTGTAAATCGGGGCAAGAGAGAAATCCTAAAACCAATCGTTGTCGTAAAATTAATTCAAAAACACCCAAAAAAAATCCGAATCAAAAATTACAACCATGCAAACCGGGACAAGAGAGGAATCCAATTACGAATCGCTGTCGCAAAGCGAAAACTCCTAAAAAATCAGTAGAGAAGCCTAAAAAGGGATTCAAACCTTGTAAACCGGGGCAACGTAGAAATCGTATTACGAATCGTTGTCGTAATATGAAATCAAAGAAAACAAAGAAAGTCACTGCAAAAAAAACAAGTAAAAAATCTATTAAAAAATCACCTGTATTGTATCGTTTATTATTCAGAGAGGGTTCAAGCAATAAATTCTGGCAAATAAAATTGGTTGGGAATGATGTACACTTAAATTGGGGTAAAATTGGTTCCAAAGGTGCCCAAAAAGTAATGCAATTTGAAACAAGAACAGAAGCAAAACAATACCTTGAAATGCAAATGCAAAGTAAATTAAAGAAAGGATATCAAATGTATGAAATCATATATGCATAGGATATCAAAGTGTAACTGCGTTTGAAAACTTTGTTTAAAAAAATTAAGAAATTTTAATTCGTATTTCATCATTCATCATATATTTATACATATCATGAATGAGTCGTTTATTTTTTCCAGTGACATACAGTCCCTTGTTATTTAATTCTTTTACCATATCACTTGTTTTTATTTTTTTTTTAGATTTAGATTTTTTTTTACGTAAAGAACGGGGTTTCTTTTTAGATTTTAGTTTGGTTTTAGGTGTCAGTGGTTTTTCTGGTTTTTCCAAGGTTTCTGATTTTTCTGGTTTTTCTGGTTTATTGAGAATAGAATCAATGGAATGATTGATTTTTTTCTGAGGAACAACTTTGTTTACTTTCTTTTTTTTATTTGTTTTGACTACAGGATCGGCTTGTTGTTTTTTTATAATTATTTTGGGAGATTTAGATTTATCTTTATTACGAAACGATTTTTTTTTGTATTTGGGTTGTTTTAAATATTGTTTTAAATTTTTGGCAGTTTTTTTGGAGGATTGATTGAAATTCACTTTTTTAATTTGGATGGTACCATTATCTAATAATTTGGATAAATTATTCATTCTAATTTATCTAATAAAAAAAATATACTATAATATAAGAAGAATTGAATGGAATCTGTGACAAAAATGGATCATAAAGCTAAAAAAGTAATTCAAGAAGAGTTACTCAATAACAGTGTTAAATCTGCATTTTTATCAGGATTGCTATTTTTTATCATAGCTTATCCTGAATTATTTAAAACCGTAGATTCAATACTAAGTCAACTTGTGGGAAAGAGTTTTACAAATATTCATTTACTTGTTTTATTGATACATTCTATCTTATTTGGTGTATTGTATTATTTTTTGAATCGGTTGTTGTATAAGAAATTATTGGATTGATCGTTTTAATTGAGTTAATTCAGATAACCATAAGGATTGTATGGTTTGTTTTTTATAAGTTTCATATTCATTTTGTAATTGTTCTACTTTTGTTTCTAATTCTGTTTGTTTGTCTTGAGAAAAGTCTCGTATAGGAATAGTAATTAAATAATGATAACAATCAGAATCATAGTGAGTTACAATTTGAGATTGTTTTACATAAGGAAACTTGTGTTGTTTTAATTGTTTTATAATAGATTCTTGGGATTGTTTATAAATATGAATTGTATCTTCAATTACATAGCGTATAAAGGTACATTTCGCACGTAAAATTGTAATTTGTCGTTCATACTCTTGGATTTGATGTTGTTTTCGGGTGACATACAATTGATATCGTTCATTATAAAAGTCATCCAGAATATGTGAAATGGTTGTATACTTTTTAATTTTTAGATTATGTTCATAAAGATGCATATTGGAGGTAGTTTTGTATGTATACAATTTTAACATTTTTTCTAATGTATCCATCTTGTCTTTTTCATCATAAGTAACATATTGTGAAATATCACTTGTCATAGTTAGCAAGAAAGAAATTTCATTGTCTGTAGAATGATCTTCAAAGTCAAGTAAGAATTTTGTCTTTGTTGGTTTTGCATTTCTTTTTTCTACTAAACTTGAAGTTAAAAAGTCTTTATAATCTTGAGTCCATTTTCCAATAGGTAATTCTGTAATTTTAATTTTCCGTTTTCCAATGACATCGTATTTTCCTTTGGTCAGATATTTATGAGCTGATATTTTTTGAATGGTACCTTGAAATCCACGATACCAAGGAATCATATCTACATAAGATTCTTGGTTTAATTTACGAATGAGATTGTCAATAATATCCAGTGGATTAAATTGAGGAATATCGGTACTAAATCCAGTTCCAATTCCTTTCATTCCATTTACAAGAACCATGGGTAGAATAGGAACATAATATACAGGTTCCACAGGTATTCCATCATCGTCTTCATACCGAAGTAAATCAAAGTCTTGTTTAGGAAAAATAAGTTCAACTACTTTATTGAGTTCTGTGTGAATATACCTAGGACTTGCAGAATCAGATCCACCTTGAATGCGAGATCCAAATTGACCATTCGGTTTTAGAAGATGAATATTATTGGTGCCTACAAATTGTTGGGCCATTCCAATAATAGTGGATTGAAGAGAAGCTTCCCCATGATGATATGCTGCATGTTCACTTACATACCCCGCCAATTGAGCCACTCGTATTTCTTGAAATAATTTACGTTTAAAACAGCAATACAATATTTTTCGTTGAGAAGGTTTCAATCCATCATATAAGGAACCAATAGAGCGTTTTGTATCACTATTGGAAAAATGGATAAGTTCTTTTTCAATAAATTCATCTATTCCTAAGTCACAATGATTATTTTCAATGATATTTTTAGGATTGTATTGATATAGCCATTGTTTACGGTCATTGGAACAATCTTTTTTGAAAGCTAAATTCATTTTTGCGGTTGTAGTTTCAGTGAATTGATAGCGAGTAATTTTCATATCACGAAAATACTCTCGTGCTTCCAAAGATGTACTTGTTCCCAGTCCCTTATAATATTTGCATTTCCATTTATGAGATTGTGGAGTGGAATCTTTCCATTTCTGAAATTCAGTTAAATTATAAAAACTTTGAGATTGTTTACCTTTGGATACTTTAACAATTGGAGTAATCATAGCGTTAATATAATTTAATTGAAGTAAACTTGGCCAGAGTGTTTCAAAGATTAACATAACAAGTCCTTTGATATGAGACCCATCATGATCTTGATCTGTCATAATTAAAATAGAACCATAGCGTAAACTTTTCGTATCTGTATAGTGTTTATTAGATTCTAATCCTAGAATTTTTTTTAAATGAGTGATTTCTGTATTGTCTGTAATTTGTTTGAGTGAGGCTTCTTTTACATTCAAAACTTTACCTCGCAAGGGAAACACTCCATACTTATCTCTTCCAACCACACTTAATCCGCTAATAGCCATAGTTTTTGCTGAGTCTCCTTCCGTTAAAATCAAGACAGTTTCCTCAGATCGCTTAGTTCCCGCCCAATTCGCATCATCTAATTTAGGAACTTGTATTTTTTGCTTTTTTGCACCATCTGTTTTTTTAGATTGTTTGTTTTCTTTATAATCCGCAAAAGATAAGACACGATCCACTATATCAATAGTTTCACATAATTTCTTACTAAAAGATGAACTTAAAGTGACAGTAGAACCAAATTTAGAGGGTGAGGTAATTAATCGTTCTTTGGATTGACTGTCAAAAGAAGGATCTTCAATTACAGAATTCACGAATAGTTTTAAATGATGTTTAATATAAGATTCAGGTACTTTTTTCTTGTGTTTTTTTTGAATGTAGTCTTGAATACCTGAAGTTATTTTTTTTGTGACCATATCTACATGTTTTCCTCCTTTAGAAGTAAAAATTCCATTGACGAATGAGTAATGTTCATATTTATCGGTAGTACTTGAACATACACAAATTTCCCAACGATCATTGCATTGTTCATATACTAGGGGTTCTTTTGTAAGATATAACTTGACATAGGATTCAAATGATTTCACTTTGATCTTTTCTTTATTGTAATACACGTTTACTTTTTTATGAGTAATTCCCGCAATATCATAGACACGACGATGCAATAAAGAAATCATATCTTGAGAATAAGATGTGATTTGAAACCGAGGGAAATCAATTTTCCAAGAAATTTTTGTATAAGGTTTAACTTTAGATTTTTTAACTTGAGGTTTATGTTTCACTGTCATATTGGTTTCAAATATCTGAGTATATTTTAATCCACGAATGTGATCTACGGTTTCCACTGAAAACCAGGAAGAAAACAAGTTCACGAGTTTGGCTCCGAATCCATTTTTACCACCCGTGGTTTTTCCTTTTTGATTGTAATTTTTAGATGTCAATAATTCGCCTAAAATTAATTCTGGAATCCATATGGGTTGACCTTCCGAAGTAGTTTCCGTCGGATGAGTCGCGACATCAATTCCGTTTCCGTTATTATAAATAGACCATATTTGAGACGATTCTTCAAATTCCACTCGTATATCTGTGACAGGAAGAATAGATGAATCGCCTGAAAGTCTTGCAATATCTAAGCGAACTTGTTGATCACGAGCATTGACCAATATTTCATCAAATAATTTAAGAATTGCAGGAATCAATTGACACGATTGAACAGAAATTTGATCATTTACAAACAAAGGTAACTGTTCTTCAATAGAATCGGTTCCTCCTACAAAGGTATCGGGTTCATCTAAAACTTGTTGTCGTAATTCTTTTTTTTTATAATCAGTTAAAGACATGATTCTCTTACTTAGTTATCGCACTTAATCTTTAATATTTCAAATTATGGAAGAGTGTAAGAATTGATACGTAGAAAAGTCAATTTCTTGAACTTTGTCGTTTATAGTGTAGGTGTTTTCTAGATGTTGTTTAAACTCGGAAAAAATAGAATAGCTATCACACAAGTCAATTAAGTGAGTTACAATTTTGGAGACATTTTGTTTTAATTGCGTTTGTGTTTTATGTGTGGCAAGTTTTTCAATATTATTAATAGAAATTAGTGCATTTAAGGAATTAATAGAAATCATAATATTATGGCGTCGTAAAAACTGAAATAAATTTGTAATCATTGTGGATAAGACAATTGTATCACGATTCAATTGACATTCCTTAGATTCTAAATATAAATCAAGTAAATCTAAAGAGTGGTTATTTTTCACAATATGATAGTTAATATATTCATTAAATGAGTCTTGAATATTAGGATGAAATACAATTTTTTCTAATAAATGATAATTTTCAGAATCTACCCATTCACAAAATCCATAATCGTAAATCACAAGTTTATCTTTTTGAAATCCCCAATTACCAGAATGTAAATCACAATGACACTTTCCATAATAAGAACAAGCTAAGTTATATAACAATAATTTACTAAATAGAAAGTCTCGTTTTATATCACTTATATTTTCTATAGATTCACTTTCAATATAATCCATCACTAGTACTTGGGAACTTATTTCAAATAATTGAGGTATTAAAAATAATTCTTGTTTATGTATACTATGAAAATATAATAAGTGATTCGCTTCATTCGTTAAATCAATTTGTTTTTGTAAATCACGAAACAAATCATGAATATCTTGAATCGGTAAATAAGTTTGAAGAGGAACTATCCATGAAAAACAACTAATTAGAAACCAAAATAAATAAAATTCATACTTGACATTCGGATGCAACACTTTAATTGCATACATACGATTATTTTTTTTTCCTCTTGCTTTGTATACTTGTCCCATAGAACCTGAACCTATAATTTCCATTAATTCATAATCTTCATAAATAGATTTTCCAAACGAGGTTTCATATATATGAGTTGTATACTCTAAGGAATGAGTTTCACAATGATTATAAAAAACTTCTATTTGTTTTAATAAACTGGATTCTAATTTATAATTAATTTCCAACCTAGGTGTGATCCATTGAACTAATTTAGTACACATACATCCTGATTTTTTTACACTTTGAATGAATTTATCTAATTCTTTTTCTTCTGAAAATAAATTACAATGTATCAAACGATATAATAAGTAAAATGTACGTGCGATAGAAAATAACATTTATGTATGAAAATATTATATTTTAGTTTTTTTAACGTTACTATTTAAATAATTCTTTCTAAAAGTATATATAGAATAATGTCCAATACTATTCCCAAGACAATTAAAGAGCTATTAACATTTTATGTTAAAACTCATTATGAAAATTATTTAAAAACTCATCAACTGACAAGAATTGAAGAGTCTCAAATTCAATCGGTTGTGCAGTCTATTTATTTAGAAAAAAAAGAGCATTCCAAACATTTTGTGAAAGATTCATTAAAAAAAATATTAAAAAGTGACTATCCGGGTGACAGTCAAATAAATTTATTATTACGAGATTTATATGAAGAAGATCAATTAATGATACATAAAATGACAAAATATGTAAAACAACATCAATCTCAGTCTACATAATTGTGTTAGTCCATTTTTGACCACATGTTTTACATATATACATAAATTTGAGTTGATCTTCATCATATTTAATATAATTAATTTCATTGAGTTTGGATTGTTTGGAAGGACAATTTATATTCACGCATCGTATATTTTTATTTTGTATTACAGGTAGAGTAGGATCTAATTTTAAAAACTCATTCGTATTGATAATTTCTTCTACATTTACCTGTTTTTTTTCTACTACATAGAGTTGTTTCGGATCTGTAACCACTTCTTTTTTTGAGCAACGACTGCATACAAATATGGGTTCAGACGTTTCATTTAAACAAAAATCCATTAAATTTTCACAATCATCACAGAATTTTAAGTCCATAGTGTGTATATGTATACAATGATATTTAATCATTAAATATCTCTATCGTCAAATTAATTTGAAATCTAAGATATTCGAATACTTACAATCTAGCTTTTATTGCTATCCATCGCTATCCATCGCTACCAACCGCTTTTCAAACACTCAACTACGTTTATCGTTTCTACAAAAATGAATTCCTTGCCTCAAGTATTTCAACTTTATTCAAAAAACCTACTACAATGGCAACAATGTATGATATTGGGCGGGGAATCTCCTAAATTTACTCAAACCGATTTTTTCAAAAAATACATATCAGATAAAGAAGAAGATTTCACTCCTATCTTTGAGAAATTTCATTTTCAAAATGTATTCACAAGTTCTAAAGTGGCTCCTACTATGATCGGGAATTACAATTGTAACTACTTATATCGTCAATCCAAAGAATTACCTCATATACTTGTATTGTCAAGTCAAAAGTATTTGGTTTACCAACCTTTAGGTGAACCAGGACGAGATGTGACTGATTTCAAGATAGGTCATTTAATGATAACTCAAAGAACCAATGACACAACTTTAAATGATATGCTACCTTTATCTAGAGAAGAACTAGACAATTTAATTCATCGCGCGGATTTTCTACGAATTGCATATACTAAATTAAAAAACAATGATTCTATTGCCACTTGTGGTGAATTAATTATACAACGTGCCGAATCAATGGGTCTATCCAAATCCAATTCTCTGCAAGATTTACTTGCAGAGCAGATTTATAAGCTTAGTCCCAAGATTCGCACGGGACGACCCGGATATAAACTTGTATCTAAGGGTATGGATATATCCAATGCAAGTCGTGAAGAACTTGCGGAAGAAGTGAAACGTGCGTTTCATCCCTCTCATCAAGTGGATGTATATATTCAGGGAACGTCTCATTGCAGTCAATTAATGTCTCATCTCCATGGGTTTATTTATAAACGAGAAGATCATAAAACACAATTTCCTCCTTCCTTTCAATCTTCCTATATATCTGTAAAATATATTGTTCAATGTGTGTCTCATATACTCGCAGAAGATGAATGTATGATAGAACCTGAACCCGAAGACGAAGGAGACATGTTATGTCGTACAAATTCCTGTAGACCCTCCCATTAGATAATTAGATAATTCAGTTAATTTTCAATTAAATATATATACGTAATGTATATATATTTTTTTTGGAAATGAAAAATGTATGGATAGTAAATCCTTACCCAACTCATTTAGAAATTATAGAATCTGTTATAGAAAATTATCCTCAAATACTAGGAATCAATGAAAAGGTACACGTATATGTATCCTTTCCGATTCATCCGATGAATTTACGATTTGATAGTTATATTCAATCTCGTTATCCCGATATTCAACTTACTCAACCAGATGCTTATGATTACTATATTCATTGTACAATCTATGATAAACATAGATCCATAATTCAAAAAAAAATGACACATCATTACATTGCTCATGAAATAACCGAAGAACTTCAAAGTTATCCGAATGTTTGGTTTTTAACCCCATTAGCACGTTATAATTATTTTTATGCGAAACATTTACCTTATTCTACCATGAAAAAAAGATCCACTTTTCCGGTATATATTGTTCAAGGACAACTGAATGATGGAAAACGAGATTGGAATTCATTAGTATCTATTCTTAAAAATACATATGAGTATCCTTATCAAATAAAATTACTTGGACGAGGTAAATTACCCCGTGAACTAGAACCTTATCGTGATCAACTCATTATAAAAACAAATTTAAATTTTGAGGACTATCACCGTGAATTTTTAGATGGATATTGTATACTTACATTAACCACAAAAAAATTACAACCTTATTATTATACAAAGAAATTAACATCTACTATCAGTTATGCACTGGGTTATCATTTGCTGTGTTTATTAGATACTCAGTTACAAGATATTTATAAGTTATCTAATCATGAAGTATATGAAAAAGATATAGTAGAATCATTTAAAAAAACATTACATAAATTTTATAATAATTAGTTTATGATAAAATATAATAATCATTCATAAACTCACTTTGTTTGTAATATAAATAGTGAAACAAAAGACGCTGCCCATATTCATCTACTTTTTGATAATCAATATAGGTAAAAAAGTATTCCCCTTGTTTGGTTGTTTTTTCCAATTCATAAGGTTCTGCTTTGTAATAAGTTAACAAGTCTAAATCACCTTTGTAAATAAGATATAAATCTATAAATTTCCAAATAAATTTTTTCAATAAAGCGCGTCCATCATAAGACAGTTTGGGAATTTTTAATTTACAAATAGATTCATCATAATAGCATGGAAAGTTGCACTCTGTTTGAGTAACGCATATATCGGATTTGTCTGCAGAGGGTGGATTGTCAGTTTCATGAATCACTTTTTTGGCAAGTACAGAAATGAGTGTATATAATAAGACACGTTTGTCTTGATTAATCCGAACAGTATCTTGTAAAATTGTATGTAAAAATAAGCGAGGTTCTATTTTCATTGTAATTTTCACAGTAGATGACGATTGAGTTACACGGGTAAGTGTTCCCATAAAATCAATATCGGTTAAGTTATCGGTTAGATAAGCTACTTTATCACCAGAAACTGTGTTTAACCGAATTGTAATTAATTTAGACAGTAATTCATCCCAAGATTCACTGGGATCAGCGGGATAGCTTATTTTTAATTCAGAATTATTTTGAATATATTTGACAAGTGTATCATTAAATAAATTTTGAAATTTAATTTCATTTTCAAACTCATTTGTAAATTGAAAGGAGTCATTGGGTAATAAAAAGGAAGTTTGAATATCACGATCTATCGTTCGTATATCCACAGATCCTAATACTTTATAATTTGTCTTTGTTTTTTCTAATACCGGAATATAACTACCATTCGTGAGTAAATTTACAATCACTCCCTTTTCTTGAATGACTCCTTCAATTACATAATTTGATTGAGGAAATAAGGATGATAACAATTTGAGTAAAGGTTTATAATCAGAAATACTGTGAATAGGTTTGATTTCAGATAAATCATAAAGTAAAGACAAGGGGGGTCTTTCTTTTTGTAAATAGGTAGGAGGTATGGGTAAAACCATGGATTGATCGGTAATTACATGAGTCACTTTATTATTTCCATCCACATAAAGATGAGTGACATTAATTTTATTTGTGTTTAATAAAGTTAAATAAGTATACAGGGATGTATTTTTATATTGTTCAATATAAGAAGTATATACTGTGGATACAATTTGATTGCGAAATTCATCTTGAGGAGTATTTCCTTGTAAAGTAAATACATATACTAATTGTTTAGACTGTGTGTCTTGTACCATATTGTTGTACAAATTAAACAATTTATTTTGAGTTGAAGATAGATAAGAAAGAGAGACATTGATATCGGTACTCATAGATACTTGTTTATATACGATGGGTTCAAAGTACATATCTTTTTGAATTAGCCATACAAATCTCATTCGGGGATAAAAATTGGAGGGTGCAATCAGTTTGATTGTATTAAATACATCTTCAAATAAAACTACATTGATATCATAGACAGTTTCAATTACATTGACAACATATCTAGGATCAATGTATTCTTTACTTTGAATATACTGTTTAAAATTTTCATAAGAAACAAATAAATCATAGGCATACGATTCAGTTTTTCCCTGGGGACTTGTAGTTAGATAAAGTTTAAATTCAGAATGAGTCATAGATTGAATTTTTTGAAAAAAAGAGCGAGGTACTATATGATTTTGTTTTTGGTTTTTAGGAGAACGAAACAAGTCAAACATAGAGGGGGTATCATTTCTGTGTTTAAAAAAAGAAAACACATTGGTAGATTGAAATAGGGGCAGAGTGAGACGTTTTAGAAAATCTTGTAAAAACTGAGTGTAGGTAAACTCAAATACTTTGGCGAAACAATGGAAAAGCGAGTTTTGATTGTGCTTTCCTACCCCTATTTTTTGGAATCCATAGGGATAGATATCTTTCAATCCTTTTTGTTTTGATTCAATGGAAGACACTTTCGTAAAATAGTTACGAGTTAGATAGGTTTGAATTGTTTTGCCAAGTTTCTTTTTTTCAGACGAAGAATCTGTTTTGAGTATAGTTTCATGGAGTTCATTGATTTTACGAACAGTTGCAACGACATCTGCTTCTTTACAATAACTAGTCGTATCTTGTTGAATGAGTTCATTAAATTCATCATTTAAATTGCTAATTACATTTAGATTGGAAGGAATTTTATAAGAAAAGGCTTCTTTTTTGTCTTTTTTAGTTTCCATCGGTTTTTGTTTTTGTATACTTTGAGTAAAACAGCAGGGCATATCCACATTATCTGCGCGATAGCCTTTATCTAAGGAACCGACCCGATAAGAACTAGGGTCTTCATTGGCAGCTCTCCAATAAGGATCTACTTTTCTATCTAGAATCGTTTGATTGGGAAATGTATTTTGTTTTGAAATAATTTTACGAGCATCCCACATGCCTTCGGGAACTTGTATTTCTTCATAGGTAAGCAATAATTGAATTAACTTGTTTCGTTGGGATTCTGTGAATGAGGATGGAGATAAGTTGAGAAATTCGTCTTTTTTTGTAGAAGGAATGGAAGACACTTCTTTTAATTTTTCCACAAGCTCTGAAATAGACTGGGAAGAATACAAGGTTTCAGGGTCAAACTTTTTATCGGGGGGTAAACTTATATTTTTTTCAATATCCCAATAGCGTGGGCAAATATAAGAAAATTTTTTTTTATTTTTTTCGGTAGATCCAAAAGAAAATAAAAGATCTTTATAATCAAAAGAACGAGATTGAGGTCCGAAGGATACATCACTTTGTTTTATTTTTTGAAGTTCTTCTTGATTGACTACGATAGGTTGACGATTAATAGAACTTTGACATATTTTAGAGTAAGTGATAGGAATACCACTGGGTTGTTTTTGCAAGGGTTCAAATTTAAATAAATTCGGATCATATTTTTTATTTTTTAATCGTTTATTTACATATCCCTTGGATTGAATTGTACCTGCACCTCCTTTGATACTAGGTGATGTTTCCTCACTTTCATCCTCAAGTTCTGCTAGAAAAGGATCCACAAATTCATCTTGAGTTTCTTCTTCATCGGATACTTCTTGTAACAGAGTGGGTTGAATCAATTCATTGGCATCATCTAATAAATTTTCTGACAGAGTAGGAATTTCGGGTTGTTCCAAAGATGATTGAGATAATTTTTTTCTTCGTTGAAACAATCCCAAATTTTTCCAATTTTGTTTGGTTTCTATATATAGATTGTAAATAGACAAGGCAGTTTTCAAAAAAACTAGAATCCGATTGAGTTGATCAAAACTAGTCACTTCATATAATTCTACTATAGTTTCATTGGTACTTGAGGATTGAATTATATTCATTTCTACTCCAGGTTCAAGTGTATTTACAGATGTATAATATTTTTTATTTTCTGCTAATTTAGTTTGTGCTTGACTCCACCATTGATCATAGATTTCTTTTGCGGATTCGTAGGATAAATCAAATTGAGTTTGCAAGATATCCAGGATCATGTCGGGAGTGAGTTCTAATTTAGGATGACTTAAGGATGATATTACGGAAAAAATGGTATCCGTTTGATTATAATTATCCACTCGTGTGTATCGTAAATTTAAAATAGGACGATTTCCTACAGCAATATATTTTTCATGAAGACGGCGAGTAAAAATAAATAAATTATCAAATAAAAGTTTCAATTGAGGGGTCCATTGAATTGCGGGGAAAATAAGTTCGCAATTCATTTGATTTACTTTTGTGGAGGATGTATTGTCATATACACATTGAGGAGAGAACGGGAGAATGGGTGACTCAGAGGAAACCAGAGAGGATAAATTACGAATAAATTGATTGGCTTGTTTAATACTTGTCATTAAGAATTTTTTGGTTATACTTTCATTTGTAAGAACGACTTGTTTTGTTTGAGAATTTTTCAAACGCGTACTTTCAAAAAGTAAAGATGTCATGCCATCTTGGGTGAGAATCAAGGATATATAATTTGTATCAATATACAATTTGAAAACTAAGGCATAGTTTAATTTTAAGAAAGACGTGTATTGGGTGTCATTGTCAATTTTAAAATCATGAATCCAAAAATTCAATAAATCTTCAGAAATAGACTCGTTTAGTACCGACCGTTTCCATACTTTATAATAAGAATCTGCATAATCATCTAAAATAAGTTTCATAAAAGGAACTTGTGACGAAAGTTTATATTCACTAAATAATTTTAAAATAGGCAGAGTCTGAGTTTGTTGTAAATCTATTTTTAAAAATTGAATATCTGTTTCTTTACAAGAAAGATATTGTTTTTGATTGTAAAATTGAATCATTTCATTTATAATTGTAGACGAGGTTTCAATATATTGTTTTTTTTTACGATTGGGTTTGGATTTTTTTTGATTGGTAAAGACAGAATAAGTCACATCGGGCCAATATTTTTGAACCCATCCATAATAAAATAATTTTAACGAAGGAAATTCTGACGGCCAATTAGTTTGAGTGTGCTTTCGTTCAGGAATAGAAAAAGAACGAAGAACATCATCTAAATGTAAAAAATAAAGAGTGGGCATAGTTTTCAACTCATATTGTTCTTGAATACTTTGAAGTAGCAATTGATGTTTCGTAATTTTAGTTTGAAATTTAGGATTTCCGCTTTTATCTACAAAATGAGAGTCTATAGTATACGATTCATAAGGTAAAGATAATTCAATGGTAGAATCATATTGAAATGAAAGGGGAATGATTTTATCATTTAGGGTAAACCAAACAAATAATTTAGAGGAATCAGTTTGATAGTTTTCGCACATAAAAAAATTAATTTTATGAAGAACTATATCAATTGTATCATCTACATAGATAGTTTGTGTCGTGTCGGTATGAGTGTAAAAAGTGGACGAGTCTTTTGTATGATAATTGACAATGTGAAATTGTGAATTTTCAATAAATGATTTGGTAAACTCATTGTTTTCCAAAGACATGGTTATTATTATGAATGTATATAAAAAAAATAATTAATTGACATAAGGATAAGTTCCTTCTTCATTAAACAAGGGATTATTCGCTACCATTCCATTGCAATAGGATGTGGGATTCGTTGAATAATCAACAGATTGATAGACACCTGCTTCAATGGCTTTAGTTAAAATAAATTTCATATTTTCCCAAAAAATGGGTGGATGTTGTTCTTCTACGGTCATTAAATGGGATAGTTCATGACACAATATAAACATACTTGTATTCATATCATTTAAGAGAGTACCATCACTTTTTCGCAAACAAATTTTAATTAATTCTCCTTTATTTAGCGAGTATGCGGAATATTTCGTACCTGGTTTAAGTTCAATTAATTTATCGGGATTGTATTTTTCAATCATACGATTTACACATTCTTGTTTCTCTGGATCACAATTTTGACAGGCTACAAATAATTTTTGAATACAGTTATTTAAAAAGGCCAATTGTTCCGCAATAGTTTGAGATTCAGGTAATTTCATGACAAGATATTCACGCAAATCAAACTGAGATTGAACTAAATCAACCGTATTATTAATTTGTATATGTTTATAAATTAAAACAGCCGATACAAAAGCGATAAATAAATAAACGTAGCCTTCCATTATATATTAACATAGATAAATAATTTGAAAAGTTGAAACTATATAAATAATCACACCCATAAATAAGTAGAGTATGGAAATACAATTTCAGATAGTAGATATATCTCATGATGATGTATCTGTGGATTTAGATTCCAAACAATACGTGATTACTTTATATGGAAAAACAAGTCAAAAAGAAACTTTAGTTTGTCATGTACTTGGATATAAACCGTACTTTTACATTAAAATACCGAGTAGTTGGGGACTAGCTTATGTAAAAGATCAATTTTTAGTTCAAATTTACAAATATTACAAACGGGATGTAGATGTTAAGAGAATACGGATAAGTGGCTATAAAGAATTCTATGGATATCATGTAGACGAAAAGGAAACGGTAAAACAGTTTCAATTTGTGAAACTTTCTTTTCATACCTATCGTGGAATGAATAGTTTTAAGAAAAAAGTTCAAGAATTTTATAAACGAGTCAGTCAATCTAAAGCCAGTTCTTCTTTAAAACAATGGGTCCGAAGTAATTTACCTCAATGCAATAGTTGTTTATATGAAGCTCATATTCCACCTATAGTGAAATTTATACATGATCGTAATTTGCTTTCTTCAGGATGGGTTCAAGTCAAAGGAAATGAAGTGGATTTACAGCAATTTAAAGTAGATAAGGAAATTCAAGTTCAAGTCTCTCATGTAATTCCTGTAGAATCCAATGAAATTGCGGACTTTAAAATTGCGTCCTTTGATATTGAGTGTGATAGTTTTACAGGAGCTTTTCCAGTTGCTCAAAAAGGATTCATCAAGCCGTCTCAAGATATAGTATCTATGTATTATGATAAAATCAAGGAATATGAGGGAGAGTATGAGATGGATTTCAAGAAAGAACTAGTCAAAGAAATTGTCCGGTCATTGTATTCAGTGAGTACAACAATGGATATTGAGCCTATTCAATGGAAGGATAAGATTCAAGTTCCAGATATAGAATCATTGGACATTTATAAGGAATCATTTATTCAAAGATTAGATGATTCCATTACAATGAAAAAAATGAAAGAAAGTGTGATTGATGAGATTACAAATTGTTTAGAAAAATTACCCTATTCTAAGAATCGTTATTTAAATAAACATCCTATTCAAGGGGATGAGATTATTCAGATAGGAACGGTGATGTATAGTTATTCATCTAAAAAAACGAAGCGTTATTTAGTAGTGAAAGGAAACGATGTAGATACGTCTATATGTGATTCAATTGAAGGAATTGAAGTTATAGAGTGTAACACAGAGGCGGAAGTATTACTTGAATGGTTAGATTTAATGAATCGTGAAAATCCGGATTATGTGACAGGATACAATATACTAGGTTTTGATTTTAAATATATAGTGGAACGAGCTCAAGAAGCGAGTCAAGATGAATCAACCAAATCATTACTCATACAAAGCCGTGAATTTTTTCAATTCGGGCGAGTGGATTCAAGTGATTATTTTTTCAAGCGTTGTCATTATGTAGATAAAAACAATATGACCAACAAAACAGAATCGGATACGAAAGGTGCTCAATATACAACGGTGGCTCAAATTGAGATGGATGGACGCATTCTATTTGATATGCAAAAAGAGATAATGAAAGGACATAATTTAGAGTCTTATAAATTAGATACGGTTTCTAATTATTTTATGAGAGGAACCATATCTAATGTGACTACAATTCGTATGGTGAATGAATCAGAAAACAAGAAGTATTTAAAATTAACGACAAACAACAAGCGTCATTTAAAACGAGGAGATTATATAACAATTAATACATATAGTAATGCGGGTGAAATGTTATTTATGAATGGTCATAAATTTAAGATTGATTTATTAGACGAAAATGATTTATATCTAGACATTGTAGATTTATCTATATCAAGTCGTCAATTAAAAGACTATTTAAAAATTGAGTGGTGTTTAAGTAAAGATGATGTTCCACCTTCTGAAATTTTTCGCTTACATAAATATGGAGGTTCTCAGGGTAGAGCGAAAGTGGGAAAATATTGTATTCAGGATTGTGAGTTATGTATTCATTTATTAACTGCATTGGATATTTTACCCAATAATATGGGAATGGCGAATGTATGTATGGTTCCTTTAAATTACATATATTCTAGAGGTCAAGGGATTAAAGTGACCTCAGTTGTATCTAAAATATGTCATGACAAGAAAACAAAAATGCCAACATTACTAAAAAGAAAGACAAATCATGGAAGTTTTGAAGGAGCAATTGTATTGGAGCCTTCACCGGGAATGTATTTAGAGGATCCAATTGCAGTTTTAGATTTCGCGTCTCTGTATCCAAGTTGTATTATTGAGAAAAATTGTTCTCATGAAACTCAAATAAAAGATGTCAATTATATTCAAAAATTACAAGAGGAGAAACGTTTAGATACAATGTGTAATCGTATTGAATATGACAATTACAAATATGTGAAAACAAGTGAAACATCTCAAACACTAAAAAAAGTTAAAGATGAAGAAAATCCGACAACTGTTTGTTATTTTGTAAAATCAGAGAGAGATGAAACGGGTGAGATTGTCAAAGAAACCATGGGAATTTTACCTACTGTGTTAAATCATTTATTATCAAGTCGTAAAAAGGTAAAAAAGCTAATGGCCAAGGAGAAAAATGGAGATAAGAAAAAGGTATTAGATGGTTTGCAGTTAGCTTACAAAGTGACAGCAAATTCTGTCTATGGACAATTAGGAGCGGAAGTGGGAGATATATTTGAATTATCTATCGCGGCATCTACAACATCTATTGGACGAGAGCATATCTATGATGCGAAGCGAGGAGTCATGGAGTGGGCAGAGATAAATGGAAAACTACCTCCGGAGATAATTTATGGAGATACGGATTCTGTATTTGTAAAATTCTCAAGACAAGAAAAAGACGCAACGGAATACAAAGGTGTGGAAGCATTAAAGTATTGTATTCAATGTGGAATTGAAGCGGGTGAATATATCACGCAAACTATATTAGAGAAACCTCAAGATTTAGAGTATGAGAAGACATTTTTTCCATTTGTATTGTTATCAAAAAAGAGATATATTGGGGATAAATATGAGACAATTCAAGATGCAGAAACAAAAAACTATAAAAGAACATCTATGGGAATTGTAATGAAACGGCGAGATAATGCACCTATAGTCAAATATGTATTTGGAAATATTATTGAAAAACTATTGATTGAAAAGAATTATCCCAATGCGATTCAATGGTTGAAAGACACCCTTTCAAAAATGGTAAAAGGTCAATTTGATCGCAAATATTTTATTATAAGTAAATCACTGAACAATTTTTATAAAAATCCAGAAACAATTGCTCATAAAGTGTTAGCAGATAGAATAGGACAACGAGATCCAGGAAATAAACCCAAGACAAATGATAGAATTCCATTTATGTATATTCAAATCAAAGAACGAGAACAAATTGGATATCGGATGAAAGTGATAGAAGTTTCCAATGGAACCTATAAAAACGGGAAACCTAAAACAAAAAAGATACGAGTGGAAGACTTAACACAACCTAAATATAAGAAGCTGACAATTAAGCCGGGTGATAGAATAGAAAACCCTGACTATATTCAAAATCATAATTTACCGATTGATTATAATTATTACATTACAAATCAAATTATGAAGCCTGTTGAACAAGTATTACGTCTTCATTCAGATTATGAGGAAGGTATATTTGAAACATATTTATAACCCAATTAATTTTCAATTTTATGTTTTTTTTATATAAAAAAAAAATATTTTATATATATATATATAATAATGGGTGGAGGATTAATGCAATTAGTCGCCTATGGCGCTCAAGATATTTACTTAACGGGAAACCCTCAAATTACGTTTTTCAAAGTG
>Ga0181380_1000207_pt1 | contig 26911 bp, 10 predicted proteins | sample 3SPOviralmetaG_FD_130116 | JGI IMG/M metagenome (GOLD analysis project Ga0181380, IMG submission 130116) | Marine viral communities from the oligotrophic San Pedro Time Series (SPOT) site, San Pedro Channel, CA, USA - 3 SPOT_SRF_2009-08-19 | ecosystem: Environmental > Aquatic > Marine > Strait... | reverse complement strand
GAGCTGGTTTTGATGTAGATGGTTCCTCATAAGGTGTGTTCTGATGCTTCTCTGCCCAATCGTGCCATGTCCTACCGTTTTGATCTACGTATTCTTTATAACCATACTTCTCTGCTTCCATGAACTGTAGAATAGTCAACCAGTGAGTCTTCTTTCGATTGCCAGTATGACATATCTTATTATCCCACTGCAATGTGTACCACAATGGTGTGGTAGCAGCGAAGGATACTCCTCCATTCATTAGAAATGGTATTTTATTTGGCATATACGAAATAATATCTAAGGTCGTTTTGTTCTGTGTATTCCATCTTTAGATCTTTTACAACATAATTATATTTTCTTGCAACTGAGTATATCTTTTTTTGTGACCACCCAAACCATTCAATACCTTCCACACCTTTATGCGGTATACCAGGATTCACTCTGAATATCATTTCTTTTTTAAACAATGGATGCAATAACCTCAGTTGGTTATCAATATTCTTCTCGTTTCCAAAATTTATAGAACCTAGACACAACACTATATCAAATGCAGTATTCTCATATATGGGATCTGTAGGATCTGATACCAAAGTTTCTAAAGATATTTTCATATCAGCACAATCATTATAGGGGTCTATTCCTATGAGATTGCGTATCTTTCCCTTGAGTCTATTGTAACCACATCCTACATCTAGGACGCTATCAGGTCTTTGATTATTAACGTAATCGACCAGACTATAGCCGCTATACTTAAGAAATTGATAATTCGTGTCTTTCCAGATTCCATTAAAATACGAGTCCATTACTTACTTGTTTTACCTCTCCCTACACTTTTTTTAGGTGCTGCAAAATCACCAGCATCCTTACCTTGTGGTTGCATAGCATTTATCTGATTTATCAATTGCACTATTCTTGCTTCAAATGCTATTGACCTTGATGTTTCTTCATTCAAACGTCTGATATAGATCTGCAATAATTGTTGCATCTCTTGTACTTGTGGATCCATAAAAAAAAGGGGTGTGTATACACCCCTAATTATATCACTTATTACTCGTGTTAGAACGAGCCACCATCTAGTGTTATATTTTCCAGACTTCTTGTTGTTCCAGAACATGATATAACTTGTGATTGTCCTGCACAATCATTCACGTATAAGGAACCTATCTCTAGTCCACCGTATGCACTCGGTGTCATGACTCCAGTTGTCTCAGATGCTTCTCCAGCAAGAACAAATCTTGCAGCACTGTCATCCCAGTAGAACGCTGCTTTCTTAGCAGATCCACTGTAGTAGTTCATGACCATACCAACGTCTTTGTTGGTGTCAGAACTTAGGTTATTACCATCAACCTTTTGAAGCTCCATTAAGGTGTCTTCAATGGTCATGTTGACCGTGTTGATCTGAGATGTTGTACCGTTGACTGTTAGGTCTCCACCGATTGTCACGTTAGATGTGATTACGGATGCACCAGTAACTGTCAGTGTACCACCGTCAAATGTCAAGTTACTATGGTCTTCTAGTTCTCCACCAGATCCAGCAAGTACAACTCTTCCATCTGTTAGATCAGATACAGCAGCAGAGTTAGCAGTTAGACCACCAGTTACAGTAAGACCAGATGCTATGTTAGCACCACCGTCTACATCTAATGCACCTGTGACTGTTAGTCCAGCACCAACTGTTGCTGTAGTTGCTTTTAGGAATGTAGCAGTTGCAATACCAGATACTGATATAGCAGAGAAGTTTGCTCCTTGTCCACCACCAAGAACGTAATCCTTGACTCGTGAAGCAGCAGTCTTTCTGTTTGTACCACCAGCACCGTCATCAACGATGAATAGGTCAGCGTCAGCAATAGCACCACCGATGTCTGTAGCACCGTCAATGTCTATTACAGTAATAGGTAGAGTGTTTACGGTTGCATTAGCAAGAGAACCTGTTATGTCTCCCGTTATATCACCGACAAATGTACCTGAGGTCGTGACTCCTGTAACCGTTAGATTATCTACAACGTTTAGGTTTTGTAGAGTTGCTACGTTACCTAATGTCTTCCATGCGACTGATTCAAACTCATCTCCAACAGTTGCTGCGTCAGTCAATACGAATGTAGATCCGTTTTCAGCAGCGTAGTCTGTACCGTTTATAATACGAACACCGTTCTGATAAACGTCAATGAATCCTTCTGAATATCCAGCAGATACTGTGAAAATAGTTTGACCTTGTGTAGCAGTATGTGTCTGTCTTGATGTATATGTTGTTGCAGCAACACCAGTTAGGATAACGTCAGCAACACCGTTTGAAATGATGAAGTCATCAAGACCAGATCCTCTGAACTTGAACGCTGTAACTAAACCTGAGTGACCAGAAGCAGTTTGAACACCAACTAAAGGTATTAGACCATCATCAGAGTTTCTTAGATCTCCTGCTGTGATCTGACCTGTGACAGATGCAGTACCGTTTACGGATAAACCAGTTAGTGTACCAACATTAGTAAGAGAAGAGTTGACAACGTTAGCACCAAGAGTGGTTGCACTCAATGTCTCTACGTTGTTTACCTTGTATACCTTACCAGATGCAATGTTTAGGTTCTCAGAAGATCCTAGATTGTCACCAGTTGCTTCAAAATTGAATGTCTTGTTACCTTCACCAGATACTATAGTAAGACCACCACCGTCAGCAGCAGCATCGTTAGCAGCACCTGTACCCAACTCAAGGTTCTTATCATCCACTGTCATAGTGGTTGAGTTAACCGTGGTTGTTGTACCGTCTACTTGGAAGTCACCAGCGATTACAACCTTACCTGTATTATCACCTACACCCGCAGGGTCAAGAGTGATTGTAGCAGGACCTGAGATTGTATCTGATGTAACTCTGATTGCTGATCCTTCAGCACCAGTATGGAATGCAGAAGCAGTAACTGTGCTTGAAGCATTTACAGTTCCAGTTATACCTAACTGTGATCCGTTGAATGTTAGATTTCCACTGTCTTCAAGTGCACCACCAGTACCAGCGATAACAACACGGTTATCTGTTAGGTCAGAGACTGTAGCAGAACTAAGTGTAGTTTCTCCACCGGCAATGTTTGCACCACCGTCAGCATCGATTGCTCCATTGATATCTACAGTACCTGTAAATGTGGAAACACCGGATACTTTGAGTTGAGTTGAATCAACAAATCCAAGTGTAGCAATACCAGTTACATTTACAGCAGCGAATGTAGCACCTTGTCCACCACCAAGAACATAGTTCTTGACTCGTGACATCGCAGTCTTTCTATTAGTGCCACCAGCACCGTCATCAACAACAAGTAAGTCACCATCTGTTAAGTCAGCACCGATATCAGTACCACCGTCTATATCAAGTGTTGAGATAGGTGTTGTACCACCAGTCAATCCTGCACCAGATCCAGTGAACTGTGTAGCAGAAACTGTACCTGTTACGTTAGCACCACCAGAAGCGATTGTAACTGTGTTAGCGAAGTTAGAGGTGGAATCTACATCCAATGCTCCTGTAACTGTCAGACCAGCACCAATGACTGCTGTAGTAGACTTGAGGAATGTGGCAGTTGTAATACCACTGACGTTTATAGCACTAAAGTTAGCACCTTGACCGCCACCCAAGACGTAATCTTTTATTCTTGAAGCGTCTACCTTTCTATTGGTACCGCCACCACCATCATCTACAATAAATTCGTCAGCATCAACTATAGCAGCACCTATATCAGTACCACCATCTATGTCTAATGCACTTAGAGGGAATGATCCTCCATTGAATCCTGAACCTGTATCCCAAGTTAGGTTTCCACTTCCATCACTTCTTAGGAAACCACCTGATGTAGGTGCACCTGGAAAAATGTATGTTTGATTATCAGCCAGACTTGCTGGTGATTTGATTGTTATGGCATTCGTGCCATTGTTTGTTCCTTCTACTAGGTTGACACCAGAACCAGCTGTTGTGGTTTCTCTTGTCCAATACCTTGCAGATCCAACTATTTTGTTACCATTACTGGTGGAGTTTACACCGACAAACAAGTCAAACTTGTCTACGGTAAAACCCGGTTCACCAGCTTGTAAATTGGGTAAATCAACTAGATTACCCCTTTTAAACTTTAAAATAGGTGCGGGCATTTTTTTATACTACTCTCCTAGAGTATTGTGTTTATAACATTCTCTATTGGTATGTACCTTTCAAAAAAGCTGTAGAGACAGCATTATATTACTATTTAGAAACTACCAGCGTCTAAATCTATTTCATTATCCAATCTATCTGCCATTTCTGTTTCAATATATCCTAAGGAATCTGATGATAATCCTCCAGCAGCAGGTGCTCCACCTGGTACTGTTCCTGATCCTACTGCTGCGTCCACTACTTCGTCAGGATTCACAAATTTGAATGATGATGAAGGTGCATCGTATACTAATACAAACCTATTTGTACTTGAAGTTAGGTTAGTTATGTTAACATCAGATAGTTCTGATAGTCTTTCCACGTCGGATCCTCCTCCTGAACCGCCACCGCCTCCTAATTTTACCTTGAGACCAGATGCATTAGAAAGGGATGACCCCTTCCCTATGCGAACATGAAAGCTACTGTTTGCAAGGCGAACTCTCATTAGGATACAGTTCCGTTTACTTGTGCTTGACCAGTAATTACCTTAGTCTTCTTACTGGTAGTGTCATTGGTTACTATGACATCATAGTTATATCTGCCAGCAGTAATAATACCTGTCTGTGCATTAGTCAATGATAAAACTATTTTTCCTTCAGTAGGTGTAGCACCAAAAGTAACACCAAAACCAATATAACCTTGTGATTCTGGATGCTTCCTCATCTTACCGTCAATACTATGATTGAGTAAATTGAGGTCGGAACCGTTTGCATCTGTCACAAAAAATGTGGCAGAGAAATCAGTCCCCTGTTCAACTTGTATATTTACAACTGGGACTGCCATCAGGAAATAGTATATTCAGATCTATTTATTCAGCAACATCTGTTTTATAACAATGATTTCAGATTCAAGGTGCTCTATCCTCTGCTGCTGCATCTCAATTATTCTCTTTTGATTCATATATTTCTGATAACCAGTACTATCAGTTGAGACTATAGCCTTAGTCTTTGGATCTCTCTCCAGATTCGGATGATCCTTCACTTTGATCCTTTTTTTCATTTTTGATAATTGGGTAAGTTTCATCTAGGGTTCCCTCAAGAACCTCTGCTGCTAAACTCCAAGCATTAATTGGCATTTTTCTTCTCTGCTTTTCTTATAAGTTTAGCATAAAGAACATCAGATGCAGTATATTGATCTGGATGTTTCTTTGCTTTTTTTATAAGTCTCTTTGCTGTCTTCTTTGGTGCTTCTGTGCACATACTATGCTACTGCGATTGTACGGAAGTCCATTAGTTCGGGAGACTCAGATTGATTCGTTGAGTTGAATACAACCTTGATTTGGAAGGCAGTAAATTGTGGTAGATTATCTACAGTGTACTCGTACTCTACAAACTGATTATTCAAACTAGCTGGAATTTTCTTATCAGACTGTCCATCATTATTGTCTGGATTTAGAACATCTCCGGCAGAATCTAAATTCTTGAAGCCAGGAAATAGTTCATACTTCTTATCAAACGTTGATGTGTCTGCTCTCTTCAAGCGATAAAGAACTCTCATGTCGGCACTAGGTGGACGCATCGCTGCAAACAACACCTTGAGTGATGATGATGGGTTTTCTAATCCAATCTCCTTTGTCTGATATGCAAAGTCATGTGGATCTTCTAAGAGATTTGATCTGTTATCTGTCTTGAAATTTACGATAGGTCTATTGATACGATTTGATTCTGTAAGAATAGAACTTGCAAATACGTTGATTGAAGGTGAAACATTGGTATCTTCAGTTGTCAATGTCGCTTCAAATGTGAATGATTTGGCACCAGGTAATGGAAGGATTGTTCCCTTCGCTTGCTCTACTTCCCTAGTAGCAATCATTCTTGTTGATCCAAGATTAGTTTTACCGAATAGAGAGATATCTTGGAATCCCTTATCTAAGTAAGGTGTTTCTATACCACCAACACTCTTACCCGTGATAGTTCTTACCTTACCAGTAATCTTAGTAGCAACAGGTACACTGTGATTGATATTAGGATTTACTGTATCAAATATAATATTGGAAGTTGCTAATCCTCTAGTTCCACCACCAACTTTATCTTTATTGAACAGTTTAGTTCCACCGATCTTGACATAGAAGTGATCAAGTGAGATCTGATTTGGTATAGAATTTGTATCGGTTATATTATGTGTCTTGTTTATCTTACGAAGAGATATACCAGACAACTCATATTTCTGCACTGGATCATTGATCGCATGATCACTAGCGAGACTACTATCGACACCACGTAGTATTGTGCCCGATAGAACATTGGTTCCAACTGAGGTATATTCTATAATCTCATCCCCAACCAGAGCGTATCCAGGATTACTTGCGGAAACTTGAGAACCTTCAAAGAAGTTGAATCCAGCAGAACTTGCCACGGAAACAATAGATGTCACACTAGCAGCGTATCCTACAGTAAGTTTTGATGGCACTGAATCACCAGTTAGATTATCAAATGTCACTACAGATCCAATATCATGATGACCATGATTTGGATGATATACCTTGAAGTGTTGTCCATCATACTCATTAGAGTCCACTGTTACTGCTGTAGGAATGATAGCATTCTGGGCTGATGCTATACCAGCTCCTCCACCAGAAGAAGGTATGATAGTGATAGTATCAGAAGTATTGAAGTCTGCACCAGAACAGTTTGTAAGTTGTAGTGCATTAGTTACAGTGGTAACACCAACAGTAAGTATCAAGTCTTGACCCAATCCCTTAGAACCTAAGTTTGCAGTCAAGGTATCACCTACATTATATCCTTTACCTGTATTGTCACCCTTGATAGTTGCCTGTGTGATGACACCAGATGATACGGTTACAATACCTATAGCACCAGTTCCCTTACCTGTGATAGCAGAGAGTGTTACTTCGTAGTTGTTGTCTTCGTATCCTGCTCCACCGTTGGTAATTGAGAGTGAGTCTTCTGCTTGTGAGATTGCAGAGAGTTTTGCACCAACAATTCCTCTTGCTGTTGTATTATTTGATTGCGATATAATTGTTCCTTCTGTGATGAACGGAGTGTCAGTTCCCGATCCAAGTCCGATAAAGACTTGTTTTGAGAAAGTTTCAATTGGGTTTTCTCCGAGTTTATTTCTTTCATTGTACTTTCCTAATTGTGGGTTGTAAAGTCTTACAGTACCATTACCTTCTACAAATTTTGCTTTGTAACTTGTGTATTTCAAGTCTTCTAATTGCGAAGCAGTCCATGTAGTATTACTTTGTGCTTTGAATAGTGAACCCTGTGTAGGCTGTTTAGATACAACAACTTGCTGGAATTGACTGAGATTAGCAGTTGTAATATCATTCTCACCAACCTGTGATATCCATGCATCATAATCAGCAGATGGAGATCCGAGATAGAATGCATAGTCACCACGTGGTAGATAAACAGGTGCAGGAAATTGGAATTTAGTTGGAACTGTTCCATCATCAGATATGTTGACCTGAGATGGTTGTAACTCAACCTGACTATTCTTCATTATCTTTTGAGATGGGAAACCATTCTCAAGAGTAACTATATGCACGTTTACTGGAATGACTTCAGACTTACTTTGGAAGAAGAAGTCGATACCAGTCATGAATATACCGTTATCTTCGATAACTTCAAAACTCTGTGCTAGTGGGTCGTCATCATGACCTTGTTCTTGTATTATATTTGTTGTGTTATTAATGTTAGTAATATTGTTGGTAATATTAGTAATATTGTTGATGACAGGCACAGGAAGGTTTGGTTCTGTCCTTATGACAGTTGTTTCTGTGATCTCAAATCCTTCAGAGAAGAACTCTTGCTCTGCGTTCGATATGTTTTTACCAGGTATTCTGTTCTCTGGTTTTACTTGCGTAATCAATGCAATATTAGAACCATCTTGGAATGTACCCGATGGGATGTAGTAACAACCTTGTAATGTTCCAACGTCATCACTAACTAATCTGACATTAGATACAGTTGCTTGTGCTCCACTATTCTCACCGATCAAAGTCATGCCATTGGTGATGAATCCGAAGAAGTTACCATCTGATTTCTGGTTCAATGACGCACAGTCAACGTTCAATACTGTTGCTGTCTCAGAATAAGAAGATGATAATCCAACTGTAGGACTGTATGGGTTTACAGTATATGATATTTGAGGACTAGCAAAAGGACCTGCTTTATGATTTGGTGTACAGAGTCTGAATCTAATATCCTCACCCTGACTTGCGTTCTGTGTTGATATAGCAAGACCTCTTACTGTCTCACCAACTTCAAATGAACCACTGACAGGTGTTACTTCTAATAGTTTTGGTACGATATATGAGTTAGTGTCAATCATATCTGTACCAGACCAGTAAGCGTAATGTCTAGTGTCAGGTTTTAGAACAGTTACATTGAACTCAACATTCTGCTCACGCATGAATGGTTGTGGTTCAGTTTGTGCATAGAAATCATTAGCAAAACCCTCACCTTGTGTTATGGTTACTTGATTTCTATCAATATAAACATCTTGCTCTGGATCAAGATGTAACCTACCATTCCAATCCCTATACATGTATGGGTTTACACTTTCAAGACGTGTAGCAAATGGTTGATTTCTATCTTGTAACTCTGAGTAATCAAGAGTAACTAAATTACCAGTCTTCTTGATGTTAGGTGAACTTAGGTCACTAGCATATCTAGGATCTACTGTAGGATCAGGTGCACCAGTCAAACCTACTACAGTGTTTGACCCCATAAGAAGATCAATAGAATCACGATGTTTCTTAGCAGTAAGTTTACCACCATCAACCTCAAATTTTATCAATGTCTGTGTCTTATCTGCTATATCATAATTGTTGAATGGATCTACAACAAAACCGTTCTTAAATCTGTCAAGACCAGTTGTTGGATCTTTGATAGTAAGTGCAGATGTCTTAGTCTCAAGAAGTGATAGAGATGTGACTTCTTCTAGTGTCTCTATTCTAGTTTCTAACTTACCAATATCTTTCATTGTATAGCGTCTATTCGCTTTATAATCAATCCTGACCGAACCACGTGCATTATAAACATATGGTGTATACTCAATCTCTGCTAGTAAGAAACTATCATTGATTATATCAGGCAACACAGGGTTTTCGCTAGGTGTACCCTCTACAACAGTGAAACTACTGTTAGGATTGATGTATAATCTATCCTTTCTACCAAGATAGATGTCATAATCAAATGTTATATTCTCATTGCTTTCTAAAATAGCACATGATTGACCAGTAGCACTGAAGTCTCTTGAAGCAAACTCAAATGGAGATCTAGAACCACTGTAGTTAGCAACACGTGGACGCAAATCTATGATATCAGTATTTCTCTGAGCACCTAATGAAGGAACTGTATCATATTCTGACTTTTCATAAGATGATGCTGTAACAAGATCACCAGAATCCTCAGAATTTATAACATAGTGATCCATATAGATCTTCAATCTACCATTTGGTTCAGCAGCAGTTGCTTTTCTTACTAGACGTCCGAAGTCAAGATACTCATCTCTCTGACCATTATCTAATAAGAAGTTTGAGCGAATGTTAGGATCGCCAGGTGCCACAATAGATATGTTTGCTTTTACACCAGAAGTGTCAAATGATATCTCCTCGGTCTCTATGAATGTCTTAGAGTTCTTTACACATATTTCTACCCCATCTGTTCCTGAACGTCCTAGAACGTACGCTGCACACCCTGAGGACTTACCTATACCTACTTCACCAACAATAATATCTGTGTTATTGCTACTAGGACCTGTGAAGGATGCCATAGTAACCGTTGGAATTGTTGGATTACCTTCATTTGATGATTCAAATACAGCATGAACTGCAACAACATCAGGAACGTCTAATGATATCTCCCTATCTTGTACTCTCTTACCATATACAGCACTCGATGTAAGACCAGAACCATCTCCAGATGCACCAGCATTCTTAGAACCAGTAACTGATAATTCTCCTGACTTTGTAAGTGTTTTTGATTTAGATGTGACTTTAGACTTTTGTTTAGTTACATGTACATCAACATTAGATGATTGACTAGCAGTCAAACCAGATATAGTTGCACCCTTACCACCATTAGTCAATACAAATTGATCAGATGTTAGATCTTCTACACTACCATCATTATACATGATGTTATATCTTTCCTCATCAAATCCTGCATACACAAATTCTGTACCTACCAATGAAGGCAGATCCATTTGACCTCCACTGTTAGATGTTAGATTTACTACCTCTTCACGAACAAAGAGAGTAGAATCAGTAAGGTCAACAGATGCAACATAGTTGTGTGGCATATCTGCCGATAGGAAAGCATCTTTTGATTCTCTTAGTAGACCAGCAACAACTTTTACTCCACTAACTGCAATAGCACCTGTTGGAAGTGTACCATCGCATACATTAGATACGTCAGCAACGTCATCTACAGTTGCAGTTAGACCAGTAGCAGCTATAGCAGTAACTTTATGGTAACAAGGAAGATTTACACCACTCTGAGTGTATTCTATGATATCACCAACCTTCAAGAATTTTGCCCAACCTGTACCACTAGATGATAATGTGCTTACACCACCAGATGGAGCACTGATTGAGAATCCTCTAGCACCATAATCTGTTTTTGTCTCTAGTAAAACGTCAGCAGTAAATGTTCTACCACCACCAGATCCTCTGATTGATTTTACATTAGATATATCATACTCTGTAGTAGCAGTTATGATAAGACCTTGAGTTACACCATTTATTATAATTTGTTCACCATTTACAAACTTACCAGATGTTTCAGATAGTGTCAGTGTTGCTGTATTAGAAGCATCAGTCTTTAGCATACCTCTAGCACCAGATCTAGAACCTTCTATAAGTGCGGGAGCATTTTGAGTTATTGCTTGGTTGATTGTGATTGATGTATCAGTTACGATATCATATAAGAACAACTCATATACTGATGAATTGTTGCTGTATCCGGAGTTTTGAAGTTTATAATCATATACTCTTGCTTGACCAATTACATTACCAACAGAGTTGGATTTAGTGGTTTCTAGTCTTGCATCTCTAAGTTCTACAGTATCTGTAGTGTTCATTTTGATTTGAGCACCAGATAATACATTGTTTAGTCTAAGTCTATTTCCTGCTACGAAAGGTATTGCTCTTGACTCAATAGTCTTGGTAGTTCTAGGTTTTACAACATCAACAAATGCATTACCCATAACTTGTGTCTCATATCCCTTCACAAATGCTTTACCGGGACCTATGCGGAGACATAGTAAATCTCTTGATGGTTTGTTTCCATCCTCTGTTAGTTGATTTGCAGTAAACTGACCGAAGGTAGAGTACCTATCATTGAGACATTCTTTTGCTTCTATATCAAACTTAGTAACATAATAGTTTCCACTTTCATCGTATGTACGACGTGCAAACTCCTTTGCCAACTCAGAATATACAGTTCTATCAACCAGATGTCTTACTTCACCTTCTTGTGATCTTAATAATTCAATGAAGTTCTCATCATTAAAGTCTGTTGTAAGTTTCTTAGTAAGTTTTAGTTCTATCTTCAGACGATCAGAACCAGGTGCAGTAAAGTTACTAAATCCAGCAGCGTTATCGTATAAAGTATCATCATCTACAGCAGTTACAATAGTCTCTACAACATTGAAACCAACTCTATAACTTGGAGTATTAGAATACTGATCTAAAATCATAGATTCAGTTTTTACTTCTACGAAAGCACCCCTAGCAAAGAATACGCCTCTGACAATTGTAAAAGCACTACCAGTACCAGTGGCATTTGAAGTAGTCGCAGTAGCAAAGTCAGATCCCTCTTCAATTGTAGTTACTCCATAAGTGAAAGTAGATAATGTAATCAGATTTTCACCATCAAGGAATGTATCACGAGTCAAATCATCAGAACTACCCTCATACTTTATATAAAGAGTAGTTGCTTGTTCTACAGATTCTGTTTGTGATAATACCTTTACAACCTTTGCTGTAACACCAGAGTCCTTACCTTTGATACGTAGTCCAACAAGAAATGCGTAATAACCTTCTACAGGAACACCAAAAAATGTAGATTCGATTTTTACGTAATCGTAGTTGAAATCATACTTAAATTTACCAGGTATAACTATCGACCCTTCTTTGAATATATGTTTTCCAAACTTCTCTATTTGCCCTTGCAAAATAGATTGCAAAGTCGTTAGTTCTCTTGCCTGAACGGGAGTTCCGGGTTTGAATAAAACTTTGTTATAATTCTTTTCAGAATCAAAATCGTCGAAATATGGACTGACGTTTAGGTTGGTGTTCTGTGGCATCTTATTAGAATTCTAAGATAATTTTAATATCTTCACGTTGATTGGTTGCTCTAGTCACTTCTGGTCTATTATCAAGGTAGATAATATCTCCTGAGTACTTTTTGATCTCTGGGGAAGCAATACCAGAGGTAAATGTTTGACCGAAATAATATGCTCTATTGTTTACATTAGTGGAAACTCCTGTAAACGTATTGTCAATAGCAAGGGTTTCTGTACCCCCTGTTGTTTTTACAACGACGTTCAAACTCCCGCCTGTAGCAGGGGAAGCCGTGAATCTATTTAGTGCAAATTGGGAAAGGGAAACTGAGTCACCAGAGGCAACTGATCTATCCTGCCAATACTGCAATACCTGAGTTGCTGGATCGTAGTTCACGATTCTACCTAAAGCAGTAGCACCTGTTCCTACAGTTTGACTTACAATACCATCAACCTCAACGGTCATTGTTGTTGATGCTGCACCAGCAAGTCGTAATCCATAAACCCCAGTAGCACTAGGATCTGTCAATAAATTCGTACTACCATTGACTTCAGGATTTTTAATAATTCCAATTCTTGCAAATTGGTTTCCAGTTGGGAAGTCAGGGTTAGTTACATCAGCATTTTCAATTCTACTGTATACAAGAACCTTGTTAGATCCTAGTTCACGATAGATGTCAGAACCATGTCCGCCAGGTGGTGGTATGATAACTGTGAAAGATGCTCCTGATCCTGTAACTACAGCATCTAAATCTAGAGTAGCAAAGGTGTATCCTGAACCACCATTAGTTACCTGAACAGAACTTGGTTTACCATTAGTAAATGTCACTGATGCTAAACCACCAGAACCATCACCTCTGATAGGAACATTATTTTTAGTACCAGTAAACTGATATGAAGCACTTGATATATCGTCTATCGTAATAACTTCAATCTTTCCATCTACAGAAGCATTCTTTACATCTGCTGTGTCAGTAGAAGTTTTCCAGTTTGCTGGAACTGGTATAAAGTCTGCACTATCAAATTTTATAATGTCACTAGGTTTGATTGTGAAAAGATACTTCCAAATATATCCATCACTCTCAAGTCTAGGTTGCAAATCAGTATGAAGGGGTTCTTGTAATGATATAATTCCATTCCCAGAGTTGGAAGGGGCAGCACCATTGTAAATGCACTCATAGATTCTGAAATCTGAGTTAATAACATAGTAATTGCTATTATATAAACTTGTGGAGCTTGTTTGAGGTGTTGTATTATTGATGCTGTAATCATGTCTATACATCTCGTAGATAGAACCAGTAGTCCATTCTTTTTTTCTTATAACTCTCAATACATCTGCTGAATTTATCTTCTTCGCACTAATCAAAGTATCATAAACATTATCATGTTCATCAAAATTGTCAATCGGGGAAGGAGTATTGGTGTTCCAGTCAGATGCTACAGTAGTTGCATTAGGTAGTCCTATGAAAACATAGTAAGAATTGGCAGTGGTTGATATACCACTAACAAAATTCTCAGCATTCAACACTCTTATCTGATCAGTTATAATCGCTGGCATTTACCTATTTAATTTCTATCAACCTATTTATGGATAATCCACAAGTAATTTTTCATCTCTAATGACTTGTGGTGCAGTGGATAGACCAGTAACACCATCTAAAGTATTGACAGAGAAGGATGTTCCTATAGATCCTGTGACCACTTTACCCCAAGAATAAGACCCGTAATAATTACCTATATCACTGCTGAGACCTGTAAAGTTTAGTCCATGACCTGTCTCAATATTAATATGGACTTTGACTATCTGTGCTGTGACATCTTCTATGTCAGCAATCTGATAAACTCCATCAATAAATTCAGTTGCAATTCCAACAGTCGCATTATCAGCAGTATTTTTAGATGTTAATCCAGCACCAACATTTGATCTACTCACCACCATATAATCACCTGTACTGATACCAGTTTTTGTCAAACCACCAAAACGAGTGTTTCTTAATTGGTTATCTGTTGGTAAATACAGATGCATTGATAGTCTTGATGCTGCTGTACCGACACCTATGATATTACCCTCATCTCCAAAGATATTTGCAGATGTTTGTTTATCAATCTTCATCTCAAATGTAGTAGAACCAAATCCAGTTTCAAAATTATCATCTATAATCTTGACTGCAAAGTCTGTGGTAGGAGAATAACCAGTATTTGTCTCAGTTTTCTTGAATGCTAATGCACCACCGATTACATACGCTGTTGAGTCACCAACATCCACTGATTTTATCAATCTTGTAGCAGGGAATATTCTTGGTTCGTAGATATCTCTTGATTTACTTACTTTTACACCTTCAATGAACAAGTCGTCTTGTTGTTTAGACCACATAACTGGTCTTCTTGGTATTTTTGTAGCAGATATATTGACACCCTTATAGTTTGTAGTCTGTAAGGAGTCTCTTGATAAGATACCTCTGACCACTCTCTCGTCTTGTCTCTTGATTGTAAGACCATCACCAGTTTTGATTGATTCTAGTGATGATGTTGTGGAAATATCTTTATCAGTACCTCTGTAGAATAGTATTTGACAGACAGAACCCTCAACTGGTGGTTCTAAAAACTCTATTTGTGTACCACCTTCAAATTTATATGCCACACCTGGTTTTTGTAGTGTGTCATTTACAAATATCATCAGTACATCTTGTAAACTTAGGATGCTTCCTTCAATTTTTTCAATACTAATTGTTACGTTGTCCTCTTTTAGAGTGAATATCTTCTTTCTACCATCAAATAGATCGGATATATCATCAAGAACTTGTAATTTACCAAATACAAACCCAGTAAACTCATCATCTGCTGTATCAACAACAGTAAATTGTGCTGCTGAGAAGTCAGAACCATAAGATGATATGGTTGGTATACCCACTACATTCAAATACTCACCAGTTGTGTATCCAAAACCAGGATTTTGTAGTCTAAATCTTGAAATACTATTACCAACACCTATTTCAACTGCAATAGATGCACCTATACCAGTGCTTGCACTCTCCAATCTTATGTCATCATACTGACCTGGCAGATATCCTAGTCCTTCTGAGTTAGAAACAGATACCAATATACCTTTTCTTGGAAGTCTGTTAGCATTTACATCATCATCTGATAACACCTCTGTAACGCCAGGTGCTTCATTACCAGTAAATCTCACAGACGTAATACCTGGTGATGGAGAACTCAAGAAATTATAGTCTACCTCTGGTTTCTGAAAGATATTGTTTATCAATATAGCACCAAAGTCGCTAGTGATACCAGTGGTATTATTACCTTCTTCTGTAAGTGTGAATGTCTTTCCTATACCCGTAAAATTCTGTGATATATCATCTAATATAACATTACCAGCATAGTCAGATCTGATAAATTGTCTACCATGGAAAGAAGAACCTTCTAGTATATCAGCAACAATTAGTTTATGAGTTCCTATACCAGAATTTGATAGAGTTATAGCAGCACCAACTAATGCCTCACCTTTTGTAGCAGCAAAAGAAAAGTTGTTTGCAGCATTTGTTATGATGAAGTAATCATCGTTAGCAACTAACGGTACTGGTGGGTTCAAACTTCTAATTTTTACCTTTGTACCAGTCTGGAATATTTCAGTCAAAGCACCAAATGTATTACCAACAAAATCACTAGAGTCAATACCTACAGTTTGTCTTGTACCACCAAATGGAACATCAGCAAATGTTATCTTATCATTCACAATATTATAATCACCAAAAACTAACTCTACAGTATCACCAACAGAGTGTCCCTGCTTTGTAGTACCCATCCAGTTTCTGTCTAGTAATAATTTATTCTGCACACCATTGAAATGTAAAGCAGCGATACGAACTATTTCATTGTCAATTTGTAAAAGATCATACTGCTTCATGAATGATGCATCAGCAACATTCGCTTCACGGTTTGCTATTGATACTAATGTAGTTGTAGCACCATTTCTTTTATAAACTGGTGATTGTATGATATCATCAATCGCTATTACACACTTTGAATTCTTATCTATTGATGTAAATGTATGAGTTACACCAGCACCTACAGTTGTCAAACCAATGGGACTTCCTGCTTTTGCTAACGCCTTTGTTGCAGCAACCCGAAAATTATTTTCACTTACTTTGATTACAAATACATCTTGTGGTAATGTTGTCGCAGCACCAACACCATTTAGACCATGTTGTATTCCTATTGGACTACCAGACAAGTCTGTGTCTGCTTGATATTTTACTTGCTCACCAGTTACAAAAAAATGATTTTTGATAACAAAAGAATCGTCACCTAATAATACTTCTGAGTTATCTGATCCATCAAATTTCTTATGAAATAAAGGATCACCATCATGAGTCAGATTGAAAGACTGTACAAAAGTCTCTGACTCTGTATTGAATTGCCTATTTACGGAACCTAATTGAAATGACATTAGCTGAGTGTTATCGTGTTGTCGTCTGCGACGTTATCTGGTTTGTCTATTCTTATTTCAGAAACTCTCACAACATATGCTTTGCTTGCTGCTGGAGTAAATCTTAAGAGTGCATTGTTGCCACTAGCAACCATGTTTATAGCACGTATGTCCCGTTTCGCATTATCTGCTGTAGACAGATTATTATAAACGTTGAAGTTGATACGACTATCAAAAGCATTCGCTGCCACATTGAAGCAAGAATACTTACTGTCAGTAGTATTATGTATTTCTACAAAATACTTGAATGATGTAAAGTTATTATAAGACTTAGTTGATAAGGTTGTTTCTGAAGGACTACCAGAAGCAGATATCTCTGTTCTAGTTGCATGCAACTGAGCGTCTCCAATATCAATATTATCAACACTGGCACCTGTAGCAGTTGTTGCTACACCAACCATAGTGGTCAATGTCTGTACTGTTACTGCTGTGTTAGCGTTAGGTGTATACCTAAGTTTGATTACACCAGCGTTCTGTATAACATCAAAATTACCTATCTTATCTCCACTGTCCATGTTACCAAAGTCAGTGAATAGCATACCAGCACCATTTGCTAAGAAGTTGTATTCTTCAATCTCCTTATCATCAGCACCAGTGTGAACAACTATGATGTTACCAGACTTGAATTCTGTTGAATCAATATCTTCTAATGTCACAGTTGATGGACTTGCATTTGCTGCAAATACAGAACTTACACCAGACTTGACAATGTTGGAGTATGAGGTAGTTCCTGTGCTAACCTGCTTACCTATGATTTCCTTGTAGAAAGTAACATCATAAGTCAAGGTAGTATTATAAGGACTGAATGATACAGAGATGATATTACCATTCTGCTGGAGTATAAACTCACCAAGATCAAACGAGTCAGACAAGTCTGAATATTGGTTGAGATAAGCATCGGATCCATTATGGAATACAGTAAATTCACAATACTGTGTTGTGTTATATGCTAACTGTAATGCAGCATCAAGCACAACCTGTGCATGATATTTGATTGCTTGAGGACCTGAAGGATTGGCAATATCAAAAGCATCAATTTCAACAACCCTCAATAGGTTAGGATCTGAGTAGAACTGTGGTGAGATATCATCTATCTCTAGTACACGGTTAGTCAGACATACAAGTGATTGATCAAATCTAGTAGACTTGAACACTACTTCATTACTTACAGATAAGTCAGGAGCAGGGTTCTCGTACACAAGATCGTAGTCATGATAATTCTTGAGTGCACCCTCACCGTCTATAAGAACAACAGATGCAGAAGCAGTTCCTATGGCAACGATACCGTTAGCAGTGCTACCAAGACCTACAGGTACAGATGATATAAGGAGATCAGAGTGCTTCTTGAATCCAGCAGGGTGTGCAAGTGAATCAACTGGTTCACCCCATGATGATATACCAACCTGAGATCTTAGTGAATATGCAAACTGCTGATAATAATCATTGTCTTGTATTCTTTGATCTCTATTAGATAATTTACCAGTATCTTTTTCCCATCCAAATGGTTTACTGTGGAATACACCTACATCAAATGATCCTTCATAAGCTGCTAGTTTATCAATAGTACCACCAGCATTTGATAACTGACCTATGAGACTGTCGCCTGTACTGAATCCAACTATATTGTCAACACGTAGAACGTTTCTTGATTTACCCTCTCCAGTAATAACCTTTGATATCTTTCCTCTAGATGTAATGACAGTCTCACCTTTGAAGAACTCACCTTCTTTTAGACCAACATCAAACTTAGCAACATCTTTCTCATTAGATACTGAACCATATGTGGCAAGATCATAATTACCAGGATCTATATCTACATCATATTGTATAGTTGCTTGATTGACTAATCCAGTCGCTTGATTGACTGTTTTTAGTGTAAAGAACTCATATCCATAAGTTGACGAATTGTATCCATGACCTGTTGTTACACCTACGTTCTCAACAAAAACTCTATCATTGATTGAGAATGGTATAGGATTAGTTGCATCATATCCAGTGCTTGGTGTCTGTAGTGTAACAGTAACTGTAGGAGCACTATATGTGACGGTAACAATACCAACACCGTTAGTATTATTGACAGAGAATAAACTGTTATCACCACTTCTCAAGTTACCACCACCACTGATTACCTGTACATCAGATACTGATGATCCACTCAACTTTGCTCTAAATTGAGTTAGACTATTTTCTTGTTTTGTTTTAGTATTGAATAGAACAAGGTCAGGTGCAGTTAGATACTTACCACCTGTAGATGTAATTGCTACAGTGTCAACTGAGAAGTTATCTTTTAAGAATACAACCTGTGGCATTGCTGCCTGTGGTTTCAATGTCTTATCAGAAGGATAATCAAAACCAATGTCTAAAAGTTTGACTTCATCAAGTCTACCAATATCATTTCCCCTTGCTTCTACAAGTGCTGACTTACCAGTTGTACTCGCTACTGAAACTTGAGGTATATCTTTGAACCCTACACCACCAGACACAAGTTGCACTTGTGCTATAGGACCATGATCATTCTGTGAATTAGTTGTATATGACATCACAGCAGTGTTAGTAGTATAACCTACTCTTTCTGCTTCTTGATCTATAAAGTAATCAAAGGAGTTGCTGGTCACTGAGCTGATTGTACCCTTACCAGTAAACTCACTAGGTATAACAATTATCTTAGTGAAATCATCAATATCTTGATTAGTCTCAATAACTTTTGATATGTCCTGAGATGCTAGTTTGTAATATACAACATTAGGTGCTTGTGGTGTAAATCTTATAGATGCTTTACCACCAGCTTCACCATGTGCTGCTGTATATGTAATCTCCATAGTAGAAACACCAGATCCTACAAATTGCTTCTTGAAATCTTGATCTTTGTAGAACTCTAATTTAGTATTCTGTAGTGAAGCATCAGAAACATCAAATTCTAACAAGTCACCTTCTCTAACCTTTATAAGTGGGTTGATAGATGAACCTATACTTACAAATCTAGTAGCAGAATTATAAGACATAGCAAGAGAACTTGTGCCAGTAGAGACCACTGATAAGTCAATGATATCAAGGGGTCTCAAGGTATGCTCTTCGTTAGTTGTAGCAGTAACCTTGACAATGTCTATATCACCTGTGATTTGTCCTCTGACAGTTTGGAAGAAGTGTGTGTTACCAATACCAGTCTGGTCTGGATAGAAGAAGACTCTTTCTGAGGATGATCTAATTCCAGCAACAGTTGTTACGATACCCACTAAGTTTTGATCTATTACATATCCATATACTTCTGATGGTAGGGGTGCAGTCCAACCAGATGCAGTACCAACACCAGGTGCTTGATATGTAAGAGTTGTACCAGCACCAGGTGAGTATGAAAGTTTCTCACCATGCTGAATACTATGTCTTGGTAAGAAGATTGTTTGTGTTGGTATCTTACGAGTACCAAAGTCTAATGTTGTTATAGTATGCCCTATACCAGCACCAGCAGAGAGTCCTGCACCAACTACATTCGGTGCATCAAAGTAAACTGTATAATCTACGGGAGTTTCTGGACAACCTGAAAGTGGGAATGTAAATTCATTTACTAACTTCTCAACTTTACTGAATACAGTATGTCCTGTACCAGCAGTTCCATTTTGTATTCTTAGACAATCTATCTCATTCTGTAATTTGTCAATACCAAATATCTTCAACTCTTCATGATCAATTCTGATAATATCATTTACTTGGAATTTGTTTACATCATCAACAAGTTTGATGCTGGTAGTAAGACCTGAGTTGCCACCACCACCTAATGTTTCTATAGCACTTGCAATTCCTGAGAATACTCTAGGAACTGTAATTCTATGCATACCCTGTATTACATCATGCTCGGTTCCAGATACATTTCTTATGTTTACATCTGTTCCAGTTAGGAATCCATGAGGTACAGTCGTTATACCTGTAATCTGTCCAGGAGAGTATATAAAAGTTGTGTCTGGTAACCGTTGTACTGTTGTCGTGATATTATTGAGTTGTGGTCCATAAATCTTGAGAACAGATCCAATTGCACCAAATCCATCGGTTCTTTCATTATCAAATAGTAGAGCGTCACCAACACGATACTCGCTACCGCCATCGATAAGATCAATTCCACTAACACTACCACTGCTTGCACGTATGATTTTGGAAGCGAGTTTTGTGTTCTTCTGAGAATTTGAGATAAACTCATAATCATTGATATTGTAAGGTTTGACGTTTCTAACTAAACCGTATGATACAGGATCTACATCTTGATCAAAATCATATCCTAGATTTAGTGGTTCAACTTTAGATTTGTATGAGTCACCCACTACATATGGGAATACTGGGACTCTAGCACGGTTGAATGGGTTGCCAGCATTAGCAACTTGAGATGGTTGAACAGTTGTAAAGTATGCATATACTCCATTTGGATAGTCTGGTGTTACACCAAATCTACCATTGTGTTCATCTAGATCTCCTTTACCAGGTGTGTATGTAAAATCTTCTACAAAGAATCCAGAAGGATATTCTGCAATAGAAGGTCCGTTAGTTCTTTCACCAGTCAACTTATCATAAGATGACTTGATGTAATCTAATCCACCACCACCATCAGATTCCTTATAAACGTGAGGACCGTAGATTGGATTACCATCATATGCCCAACCTAATATAGGAGAGTGGTCGCTACCATTATCACCTAAGTATGTTCTTAGATTACGTGGAACATAATAATTTACATATGGATTACCTAACTCAGAGTCACGTTGAACCTCATAAAATCCATCATCAGGCATGACGTCATTTATCTTAGCATATCTCTCTACCTGATTGACTGTCCACTCTTTTACGTTAGATGACAATATAGCACCATCACCAGGTGTTTCTGCCTTTACAGTTGTTGCTGTCTGTGTATAGTTTGCACCCTTCTCAATCATATTGATTGCAATTATCTTACCACCAGACACAACTGCTTTTCCTTTTGCTCCTACACCATCACCAGTAATAATAATATCAGGAATACTAACAAAGTTCTCACCGCCTGACTTGATTATAATTTGATCTATCTTACCATTGATAATGAATGGTTGTAAGAATGCCTTGTCACCTGTGACTGCTGTAACATCTGGTTTGAAGTCATCGTTTATAACTTTAGATCCAAAATCAGTTCCTTTATTGTTGACATGTGCTCCTATAATTTCACCACGTATCAATGGTTGTGCTGTAGCATTAAATGTACTGATTCCTTGTCTACCGTTGATAACAATATTGATGGGAGGATCTTGGAATGTATGTACACCACTACCTGTAGATGTTACATCAACATGATCTGAGAGATCCTGTAATGTTGATAACCTGAAAGAGTTTGCATCAATCTTTATAACATAATATTCTGAGTTATTGGTTAGACCAGCAGCAGCTCCTATAGATGAGGAGTACTTTATCTTCTCTCCTGATTCAAAACCATGTCTATCAATATTGATATGATCGATATAAGTGTTTATACCTGATATGGTCTCCAGTCTTCTATTGTAAAATGCACCAGAATTTTCTATACCAATTTTATCTACGGTAAGTCTTCTACGAGTTGTTTTTAATTGATGCAATCCACCACCATTCTGTGATATGGGAATAGTTCCTATACCAAGCAATGCTTCATTTTTTGACTCTGATAGGAAGAATTCGTGGTCGTTGATTTTTACAACAAAGTACGGAGATGTATCAACTAATGTACCAGGTGTGGTGCCTATACCTATAGGTGTACTACTATTAGTGGTGTATATAACCTCTTCTGTATCCACAAAACCATGAGGGTCTGAGAATACAAATCTATCAGTCGCAGTATTTACAATACCACCTTGTGAGGTGCTATCAAACTCCAATGTGATTGGAGCAATTTTCATAACTGCTTTTACAACTGCATCTTTATTGTTTCCACCTACGATTGATACTGATGGAGTCTCCAAATAATCTAAACCTGGTGTCTCTACAAGAACATCAGTAAGTTCTCCTTTCATTTGTGCTATGACAGATGCTCCGACCCCAGAATGTCCTACCTGTGATACAGATAGACTAGGAGGGTTTATAACATCATAATCTCCACCAGTGTTAAGAACATCAACACTTTCTAGTGTTCCAAAGTTTACAGTGTCTGTTGCCTTATATGAATATATCTCTACACCATTAGCAAATAAACCTACCCCACCCTGTTTAGTCTTCTCATGGTCATCAGCATATTCTGGTTTAGAGAATTTACGTAATAGTTTCTGAGCTCCTATTTCAGTACCATAAAAAATGTTTGGTGTAAGATTATGGATTGAGATAGATGCTAGATCTGTAGATGTAAATGCAGTTATGTACTTTGCACTTCTAATATTCTCAGGAGTATATGCAAGAGCAATACTATTTGGAGTAAGTCTCTTTATATAATATGACTCACCCACTGTAAGATTGGTGAGTTTATTTCCTAAAGATACTGTATAAGTAACAAGATCACCATCATAGTAATTGTGATCTGCAATATTGATTGTTGTGCCTAAGGATTCATTGACAGTATCAAATAATCTTATTCTTTTCTGTGGATTGATTGTCCAGTGAGGTAGAGAGTTGGAGGCAACAAATACATTATCTAAAGAGTCAGAGTAACTGTTCTGTATATCAGCAGAAGCACCAAGATTAGTCTTTATTTTTCTTCTTACAAAATATTCTTTGAATTCAGATAGCGTTCCACATGTTACAGATACTCTAGTATCAGACAATAGTGCTACAACTGTTCCATTTAGGATTACATCATCTATATCTACTATCTCTATCTCATCACCAAAGTACAATGAATGCTCTGCATTTAGAGTCAACTCATAACTTGATGAGGATAATGCTCTGAAAGTTACTACGTTGTATTTTGGGGATACGTTATGAATCCAACTTGACCATCTTAGACTATCATGTTCCTTTCCAACAGTCTTTACATTTATAGAACTATCTTCTACTTGATTTAGAGCAGAACCGTTGAATTTAGTAAGAGATCCTACTATCTCAACCTGTACTAAAGAGTCGTTATTGTATGCATAAGCATTAGTTCCTTGTGTAATTGTAGAACCTAATCCTATACTCGCTGTAGATGTTATACCCGTGAACTGCGTGTAGTTCTTCCCTGTATACGAGTAAGAAACGTTCCCAATATAGAGTTGACCTGCGGTGCTGAAACCCACAGTACTATCAACATTAATAACACTAGATCCAGATGGAGTACTTGATGTAACATAAGTTTTATTCTTTTGGACAAATTTTCCAAAGGTTGTTCCTTCAGATATAGCGAAACTATAATATGTTTCACCATTAATTATACTACTACCTACATTGTATATCGACCCACTTGTCTGTGGATTAGTGTTCTGAAACAATGTTTGACCAGATAATGACTGAGCATCACCTGTAACCTGTTTTGCAATTATAGTTTCTGTCCTGATATAATCTGCATCTGATGGTTTGATTAAAAACTTTGCTGGTTGAATCATCTCAACCTTTTCACCATACAGTGCACCAAATAATATCTCAAATGCTTCTTCTGTTCCTTTCGTACGATAGAAGTCTTTTGCTTGTCTTATAAAATTACTCTTAGAAACCTTTCCATGTAAACTTCTCTCAGTAAAACCAGGTAGCACCTGTGTTTTTAGTTTCTTATAGAAATTTTGTAAAAATACACTGCTAAGATTTTGTACACGTGAATTATTCTCATGTGTACCTATACCTGTTTTTGTAAATGTTAGATATTCTGGTTTATTAGTTTTCTTATTATTCTCTATACCACTGAATCCTCTTATACATCCTGTAAATGATGTTGTTCCTATTCCTGTGTACGTAATAATTTCATCATCAATCTTTATCAAACCATAAGAGGTTGGCCAACCATCTGTAGAGTCAACATATATCGTATCTTGCTTACCCCTCAAATATTGAGATAGTGAGGTGAATCCGATTAGGTTTCTATTGTTTAGAAAATCTAGACTTTTATAATCTACTAAATTTTCAGCAATATCAACAGATCCCCCTTGAAATTCCTGAGAGAGATAATATTGTTTTAAGAAATTGCCGAAGTTAGGATTATCGGCATCAATGAATTCAGGTACTTGACTCTGAACTACTTCATTGATTTTGACTCTTGATAACGAGGTTTCTATCATTAGTATCCGCTATTGCTAATTGTCTGTGCTGTTTCAGTAATCTGCTTACTTGCAACTGTGTGTGTTGCACCTGTCATCCTGTTTCCACCAGCCATAACATGGAATTCTCCATAATATGGTTGTCCATTCACATATCCCACTAAAGTAGTTTCTGTAGTGGTGCTTGTGATGATTGCTCCTCTTACCTTCTTACCTCCAAAGTAACTTGATTCTGGAAGATATCTAGAACCTGATGTATTAGCACCAGTAGAGATACTATCCACTCTTGTGTAAAAATCACTTTTTGATATATCGAACTGTAAAAACAATTCATTTTTAGCAAGTACATCATTAGACTGAGGTATCGCTTCGACCTCAATAACATCATCATCTTCTATTGTAGATACGATGTTTACTGTGTCTAATACTATTTCACCCTTCTTATAATCAATACGTCCAAAGTTATTTGATATGACCTTGATACTTTCATCATTTAGAATCTGGAACATGAATAGTGTTCCTGAGTCCTCATCTGTCTTTATATCACTAAAGTAACAAGTACCAACCACATCAGATACAGTGAATCCAGTTGAGTGAATATTATATTTCTCATTTGGTGCATACACCTGATTTAAGAAACATAATTCATATTGTGCGAATTGGTTTATCTTAGTATTGATATTCCTTCGCATCTTCACTAGAGTTATGTTAGAAGTTATAGAACCATCTACATTGTCTATGACTGACAATACTTTACTATAAGCGAATCTACCACCAAACTTATTGAGTTCAGTGTCTGATGCATATTGTGATAATGAAGTTATTACATCTGTTTTTAGATTATCAGGATCACCTACAAAGTTTGAGTTGTAGTAAATATATGAATCAATCTCCACATACAAGAATTTTAGATCCACAAATGATGGAACTATTCCTGCTATGGAGTAATTTTTTAGTGACGTAAGTAATTGCTTTTTAGTTAGTTCTGACAAGAACGAACCATTCTTTGGTTTTGCTGCTATGAATACTCTACCAAACTGTGGAGGATCAAGATCTTCACCACCATAGGCACTCACAGATTCTATATTTGGATATATTGATGGAATTATTGCTTCATAGTCATTAGCAGTCACTGCTCTATGCTGTGCTGCATATAAACGTGGAGCATAGTATTTGACAGACTCTACTGGTTCTATCTCATCACCATTAGAGGATTTTTCATTAGCAGAAAGGAACATCCTAAAGTCTGTTTCATCAGCACCGTCTTCATCTTTTATGAGACCAGCAAAACTAAAACTTTCTACACCATTTCCTGCTTTACCATTAGTCTTTATGTAACTAATATCAATTATATTTCCTGACTCTAACTTTTTACCGAATACATCATCACCAAATAATAGTTCGTATTTCTCATCTGTTGTCTCTTGTAATAAGTAGATATTAGATGTTGATGTAACTCCTATAATGTTATCTACCAACTCATAATTTGTTGTTGTATTATCAGAAATACTATTCCTTATTTTTACACTAATTGTAGAAGTGTCTATACTATCATTAGGTAAGACATATCTTTCGCTAGGATTGTTATTATCTACAACATACGAATTAGTAATATATTGACCTTGATATATTACCATCACACCTCTAGATGCTCCATTGAAGGCATTGAAAGTCACAGACTCAGGTAATGAGAAGACATAATTTATATTTGATACAGATCCATTAGCAACTACGCCTGGTTGAATTGTTACCTGTTTTGTTGAAGATGTTATGCCTGATAAACTGTAATTGACAGTTGCTCTCGCTGCTCTTTTAGATCTTGGAACATAACCTATATTTCTTGCTAATGATACTACATTTTCTCTTAATGTGGCACTATCAATGAAT
>Ga0181380_1000206_pt1 | contig 26967 bp, 46 predicted proteins | sample 3SPOviralmetaG_FD_130116 | JGI IMG/M metagenome (GOLD analysis project Ga0181380, IMG submission 130116) | Marine viral communities from the oligotrophic San Pedro Time Series (SPOT) site, San Pedro Channel, CA, USA - 3 SPOT_SRF_2009-08-19 | ecosystem: Environmental > Aquatic > Marine > Strait... | reverse complement strand
ATGTCTGTTTTGAATAAAATAATCTATCCAATCAAAAACAGCTGTTAATATTGTAGGATTGCCCTGTAATTGACTTTCTGAAAATTTTAGGAAAAAAGATTCTGATGCCGATCTTGTAATTTTTTTATGATAAAATTTTTCAAAAAGGCCATATAGTAACCCGAGATTGTAGAAAAGAACCCCTTCCTCATTATGAGTGGAGTTACCTTCACGAAAGATTTTGTAGTAAGGTCTCTCTTCAACTACTGACCTAATATCAAACAACATGTCTTCATGATATTCTAAATTTTTCATTTCATCCTCAAATTTAAATGGTGCCGCCACGGGGACTCGAACTCCGGACCTGATGATTACAAATCAACTGCTCTACCAACTGAGCTATAGCGGCGCTATTTTAATTAGGTCAATGACTTAAAGTTACATTAACTTTAATATTATCACCAACGTCATAGATACCACCTACAACAGAAGAACCGTAGTAACCATTCCACTCGTAGTAAATTGTGTAGTCGCTAATAACAGAATTGACACGATCAACGTAAGCTATATTGCAAACTTTTTCATCTTTATAGCCAATAATCCTAGTTTTCGTTCCTCTGTTTGCTTCAGCTACAGCAACACCACCAAGAACACCACCAACGATTGCACCTTCATCCTTTTTGGTAACTGCCTTTCCTAGAAATCCTCCAAGCAAAGCACCACCAAGAACTTCAAGTCCTGTTGCACCGTCTTTACGAACTTCTTGGTAGACAGGAACCTTTTGAAGGGTGCATACATTTTGTGGAGTAGAAGATACCACCTCTACCCAATTAGGAATTACGTTTGTTACCGTAGCCATAGCTGTATCAGCTACAGCACTAATGGGTGTAAGCAAAAAAACAGAACCGATTAACAAATTCTTAATCATGTGAAATCCATATCTACCTTAACCCATTCGAGATTATTCTCACCATCAACGTAAGGGATTTCTACGTCGTTATATGAATCTAGCAATAGCGAAGAGGCATCACCAGAAATTTCTACCAGAGCAATGTTACTAAGTGTGGATACTTTAATATCGTAATCACCAGTGATTAGATTAGGTTCGTCTTCCTGAATCCATTCATTAATTGCTTCTAGTGTTTTATCAGCATCAACACCTTGAGTGTCTTCGATTCTATAATCAATCCCCATCTGAGGATCTTGAAAAATTTCTGAATCGTGAAGATATGTAATGGACGGTACTTCTTCTTCTTTATCATTAAAAAAGATATCATATACACGCCACATTGAATATCCCGTAACAAGGGCGGCAACACCAACAGACAAACCAATTATCATTCAAGTCTCCTAAAAATACATCAATTGTATTTATTTACTTGAATACTATTTATTTGTCAAATTTGAAGGAATGGCCCACCCTTCAGGACTCGAACCTGAAACCTATCGCTTAGAAGGCGATTGCTCTATCCAGTTGAGCTAAGGGTGGTTATCTCTTCCGAAGGAGCTTTGCTTCGGATTTCGAGATACTACCATTATCAACCCACATGTCAATGATGTTATTCTTAGAATCAGGACTAATCATGCCCCATTCTCTGATGATAGCTGAACGTCCACGCCGTTCTGCCCACTCGTTAAAACCTCGCACAGGTTTTGCTCCTTGTAACATTGAAAGTAATATGCAGAATATTCTAATACCTGCTGTGAAGGAAACCATCTCTTCTAAATTTACCGTACATAATCTGTCTTTGTCTGTGTTCACAGTCTACAAGATCTGTGCTTTTGGAGAGGTAGTATTCCTCATCCGACATAGACATTCTTTCTCTAATATCTTTTAGCTTGTTACTAATAGATTTAAACACCCATTCTTCTCCTAATTTCTTCAACCGCCTGATTATCAGACAGGCCCATTTTCTTGATAGCTTGAATATCGTTTTTGTATTCCACTCTAAGAAAATGATCAAAAACATTATCTCTATTGTGAATCTTATTTTTAATTGTTTTTATGAATCCGAACATGTCACTCTCCTTTGAATACGTTATTACTTAGTATACAAAGGGTTGTATTTACAGTGTCGGATTAAGGAATAACCTTTGCGCTATTTGCAAAGAACCTCTAAAAATAAGTCGTAAGAAGTGAAATTCCAAACGTTATTGTAGGTAATTCCGAAACAATCAAAGTCCTTAAGGTTGTGTAAAACAAACCTACCTTTACGGTTGAACTTCATAAAAAGAAGATTAACATCTCCTTCATCTGCAACATCAAGAAGTTGTTCTATCCACTGATCTAATTGCGGTATCTTTGTGTTTAAAAACAACCTATGAAATGCAAATTCTTTGTACGACTTACATTCAACGTTCCATTTGGAATACGAAGGGCCGGGAATAATATCCCCTTTAAATGTTCTAATCTGCCCTTCGTGAAGAATCTCTTTCTTCTTAGAATTAGAACCGCCAATAAAGGCACCAGAATAAGGGACACGAATAAACGTTTCCCCTAATCTTTTAGTCAGGTCATTTGCAATCTCTCTTTCGAAAGAAGAACCTTTTCGTTTTGAAGCTGAACCACCACTAGACATAAATTGGACAACCAAGTCCTTCTAAAAGACCCGGTGTAGTAATACCAACAACGTTTTTATCGTTCTCTCCACCCCAAACACCTCTAGGCAAATCAAATTCTTCTTTGACATCATTCATGGTACTTTGCCGAGACCAGCAAATAGCGGGGTAAGGATCTGCTGCAACAATAGGAATCTTAGATTCATTGTTCATAAACAGATAATGATCGATCCCATACACCAAACCAACATCCTCAAGATGATCTAAAATCTTCTTTGCTGTAGCTGGAGTTAATGCATAAGCATGGGTTCCAATTGCTTGAGGTATCGTAAGCAATCTTCTAACTCTAGATTTAGGTATATATGTCTTAGTATCTCTCATTCTTGGACCAAGAAATACCAAATAGTCATCAGGAACATCAAAGTTTCTGAAATTTCTCATTATATATGCATCATGCTCAAGAATTGCGCACGGCTTGTCAATCTCAACAACACGTCGAAGGGCTTTGATATGACTAGCAGTGCAACAAGCATTACCCATTTCTTTGCATTCTTCATGGTCAGAAATAGTGTTATCAAGACTCTCAGCATTTTTCCAATCAATCTTCATACCTACAGATGCTGCTGCATCCTCAATATTAAGATTTTCTACCGCCTTGATATATTCTGAGGTCATATTAGAACGTTCGATAGAATCAGCGCAGACTTTAGCATACTCTTGGCTACGCTGATTACTATCACGTCTAATAATTAAGCAAGTCTCAACTATCATTCTTCTTCATAACAAATGAGGACGGCTTTCCCCAAACTTCATTTGTTCTCGCTCTCTTAAACGGTTTACTCTTTTCAGTTGTCTCTAAAGTTACCATTGGATTTTTATTCTTTTTCCAATGGTAAACTCTAGCAATAACTTTTCTAAACTCTTTAGAAATGTTCTTATTAAATCTCAGATCCATTTAGGTTCCTTATAAAATTTCACAACCACCAGCCGAACAAGCTAATTCTTGAGAAGCAATTGTATGATCATCTTTTTCATACTCGGAAAGTTTCTTCCAGTCAACCTCTTTCGGCATTTTAGCTAAAAGCTGCTCATATTCTTCTTCGGAGCAATCCTGATAAGGAGCTTGTTTGTAAACGAAATCAGAGAAAGGCAGGAAAGATACGCCAGACATGTAGTCAAAGTTTTCATAAACCCATGCACCAACTTCTAACCATTCATGCTCTTTTACAGAAATAGTCACAGAAGGCTTATGCTCACACCAATGCATTTGATAAGTTTTCCAAAGCTCTAGCTGTTCTATTGCTGTCATATCTGTTCTGAATACAGAGTCTGAATCGCACTTAACAGGGAAAGAGAACACCGTTGTAGAATCAGGCTTTGTTACATCGCTCTCTGCAGGAAATCCTGCATCGATCATCATTTTCGTAAGCGGATCTTTCTTGTCCCCACGTACTGTACGAACGTAATAAGGATTATGACGGGCATGAATACCAGATGCAGAATCAACCAACTGAGACACAGTACCAGAAGGTTTGACACAAGTAATAGCAGCAGACTGATTAATACCAATATCTGCTGCAAGATCTTTATTAACATCGACCGCAATCTTACGGAGACCTTCAAGACGTTCTGCAAGGCGATTATCCTTCCCATTAGTCAGTGTCGAGTCCATAATCCCCGTCAATGAGACGCCGAGAAGTCTTTCCTCTTCACAATTTTTCTTCCACTCTTTCGAAATGTATTTAAAGTTCGTAAGAGTTGACTGGAAAGTTCCAAGGATCGTTGCCAAACGTACCTTTCTAGAAAGTGACTCATCATTATCACTAGGTCTAACCACAACCTCAGAGAGATTACAAAATTCTCTTGATCGTAAAATAATTTCCGAACATGGATTCGTACCAAATTCATAATTTGGATCTCTACGACCACCTTCTTCAACAATTTTCTTAGCAGCCTGTCTACTAAAGATTCCACGCTCACCTGACTTAGAATCGTAAAGCGACTTCCACTCATCCATAAAGATACCAATGTCTGGCTTTTCTTTGTAGGTTGCAGAGTTATTAGCCAAAGCTCTTTGGATATCGTGCTTATACCACTCACCGGACTTAGCAGACCGCATACGGTCGTCAAAAAGATCCGACAGGGAAATCAGTGCAGATCGTCTTACACCGCCTACAACGACGATCTCAGCAATCTTACACATGATATCGTGACACTCTAGTGTAGTGAGCTTTCTACCTGCAGCATGTCGGAAAATGTGTACACAAAATCTAAACAGATCCTCTAAAGGTTCTGGTCCAGATGCACGGCCACCGAATGTTTTAAGTGGCATACCCGCTGGTCTTACCTTTGTCACGTCCCACTTTGGAATCTGACCGACGTACAACATACCAACAAGCTCTTTAAGAGCTTTTGCCCAGCCCAACTTAGAATCAGCAACAACAATAGTAGTATCTGTATCGTTAAACTCATCAGCAATACTACCGAGTTTGTTTGTAAACTCTTCTTCTACAGAAAAACCTACACCTGTACCATTCATTAGAATGTACATTGCCTCATCAAAAGACACTGCCTTATCAATAGACAGAAACGCACAGTTGTAACCGGCGATATTATCTTTCTTGAGTGCTTCACCTGCTGTCATCATAGCCCTCATAGAAGGCATTACATCCAGACTAAGAACAGCCTGTTCAAGTTCATCACGGAGATCTTTTTGCAGGGTATATCCGTTATTTTCTTGAAGATGTACCTCAAAGAAATTGAAATAACGAGAAACTGTTTCTTCCCAAGTCTCACGACGATTTTCATCGTGAAGCCATCTGGAATAACGGGACAGGTGTATATACTGCTGATACAGAGTAGGCAGGTAATTACTCATCTAAGAGACTCCTATTTTTACTTTAGTTTATTGATAAAGATGTTTGGTTCATTTGAATCTGCATCCTTACCCCCCTCAATCATCACAACATCGCCCTCGTTTATGTCTAACGTGTCCGATATAAATTTGATTGTCTCAGGTCTGAATGCGATCAAAATCTGACCACCTTCTTCTACTACCATACCCATATGCTGCTTTAGATCTTTTTCCATTTTGTAAACTCCAGTTTAGCCTTTAACCCTGAAAAGGTGTGACTTTTGATTATAAACTTCAGGTCATTGCTGTCAATTCCGCCCAGAACCATATCATTCATGTCTTTTTCGACAATATATTCAGGCCAGATGACAATCTTTTTATCTTCAGAAATACATTTCTCCATCTTCTTAACGATCTCAGTATTCCGAGGTTCGTTATCGTAGATGAAGACCGCATTTGAGTTGGTGGAATATTTAGAGGAAGTGTCTGCGCCAGCCATAGCGACACAATTACCAAGAAAGAACGAATCAATCGGCCCCTCACAGATATAAAATGTCCGGTTAGAATTCAGCCTTTCTAAACCAAAGATTTTATCCTGTTCCTTAAACATTATCGTAATATACCGTAACTTTGAGTCCGGTTTAAGAGATCTTCCTTGTACTGCAAAGACATAGCCGTTCTCATCGAAAAAAGGTATGAGTAACCTACCTTCATCATGAGTTGTATTTGCAAATTTACCCGGAACATGTTTGTTCACCCACTCCTTAAATTTAGGTACATAATAGAGCTTATGATGAAACTTGTTCTCTATCTTACGTTTATCAACATAAATTTTAGCTTTATGGTCATAACGCAATTGTGATATCTTTTTTAGTTCTTTAAGCGGAACGAACTTATCATTTCTCCTCTTAGCAAACTTAGTGATATCAGTAGCAAACCTCTGTTTCTCCTCTGGTTCTCTACCAGAGATAGATTCAAGACGAAACTCACCGTACAAAACAGGATTAATATCCTTCAAGAAGGAATCAAAATGCATACTTGCAGAACAATTATGACATTTAAAGAAATGAGTACCATCTTTATGAACAAGATAACCTCTAGCCTTTAGCTTATCCTTCTTTGAATCACCGCAGACAGGACATCTAAAGTTATAAAGATTATTACCTTTGTTTTTGAAGAGAGTTAGGGTGTTAGACAGAAGACTAATGTACTTAGTCTCTATAAGGAAATTATTGTTTTTCATAAAACCTCCACAAGGGATTATACAGAGGCTTTTAGAACCGTCAACCCATAATAAACTTAGCTATAGTTTCCATGTTTGTGATAACAAACATTATACCTGTCATTGCTCCTAGAAAGATCCATCTCCACCTTTCTATTCCATCAAGTTTTTTATCAAAAGAATCTAGTTTTAAATTAATATCTTCCTTCAGCCTATCAATCCTACGATGAACAAGCTTTTGACCCTCTGTGAGGGTCTCTTTAGCGTCTTCCTGTACGTTTAATCTCTGGTCGTGGACAGCAACAATTTTCTCGATAGATGCCGACAACTCTGTGAGCTTGTCTAATGTAGCATCCATCTTTTCGAAATACCGTGAGAAGTTATTTACTTGCTGCTCTAAAACGGCCAGCTTAGATTCAGGATCCATGTTACGCCTTCTTTGAGAATTTTTCTATTGTTCTTGCACCAAACCAAAAGCCCATAATGGCTCCAAATATAGCTTGAGTGTTTTCATCCCAAATAAATTGTAACGCTATAGTTACATCCATTCCCGTACTTAAAGCGTACCAGAATGCATAAGCCTTGATTCCTATAAAGGTAAGAAAGAAAACATAGGTGATAAAAGGTCGGACAGCAGACTTGAATGCTCCGAGGATGCCACCAGTGTTAAGCTGAAGATCATGATCACGAAGAGATTGTCCCTCTGAAATAGTAGCTCTAGTGTCTTCAATAGTGGCGTCAATTTGCTTTCCAATCTTCATTGCTTCAAGTTGCATAGTTTGCTGTAACTGAAGCTTTTCTAAAGATAGCTTATGCTCTAACTCTTTAGCTTTATTGTCTTGGGAATTTTTAGCGAGACCAATAAGAGTTGGTATCGAATTTACTAAGGATCCGCCGAGAGTTCCAACCAGAGTCATAATCATGAGCTATCTCCTAGTCATTTTCATCATGATTAATTTTTGCTGGTCTGCTTGTGTGAGGTTATGGAACTTATCACTTCTTTTAAGTTCGATAGGATCCTCGTCTTCTTCCTCGTCTTTATCGAGAAGATAGTCCATTATGTTGTTGCTGTATTTGTACTTTTTAGCTGCTGCTGGAGTTACACCGGGTTCACCATCAGGACCAACACCAATACCTGCAACTGCTCCGGTTCCTGCAGATACAGTAGGTGCCTCTTCTTTAAGAAAGTATCTTCTGATGTTTTGTTTAGGATCTATCATGCTTTTTTCTTAACAGTTCAATTATATTAGCATCCATATTTATAGATGAAGTGTAAATTGTTTTATTTTGTATTCCGAGATTTTTTATTTCTTTTGGGCATCGATTTACGCACAGCAAGAAGGGAATTAAAATATCGTAATATTCTTCAAGTTTTAAAAAAAGTATTTTATTTGCAAATTCGCCAAATACATTGAAAAGAACTAGTATATGGTTAAGCACCAGACGATCTTTTATATCGCCAGTTTCTTTATACTTGTTGAATAGACGTTTGATGTACGAAACCCTCTTAAGATCATCATAAAATTCAACAGTATCAAAACAATTAGGGTTGTCATAAAAACGTGCCGCATAAAGCAGCACGTTTGATTCATCAATTTTATCGTCCATTAACTATCAGGTAAAATCGTATCGTCGTAAGTACCTGTGGTATTAGCAGAAGAGGTAGCACCTGTTGCATCGTTAGCAATAGAACTCATTGCAACCAACACTTCATGCTTTACCCGAGAGTTACCATGCATATCGGTGTATGTTGTTCTTGTAGCCCATCCCGCATGAGGTGGGAGACTAAAGGTAGAGTTAGAACCTACCTGTTCTTCCGCCACGGAAACACCAAAGACACCAATAGCTACATTAGACTGTGCTGGATTGACGCCATCAGATGTATGGTTGTGAATGAAAGTGTTTGCAGTTGTGTTTGCAAACATCACGTAGCCGTTAGCAGCATTACCAGAAATAATCTGATTACTAGGCGCATTGCTGGCTTGGTCGTTTCTGCCCCATAAAGTCATTTTGATCTCCTGTTAAGAATTCTTTTACTATTTATATTATTACTATCTAAACCGATTTATTTGTTCACCAGCTTTTCTTTCAAGATATCGTCTTCCTTTTGGGATCAAATAAAGAGCACCCAAACCAGCTAAACCAAGTCCTACTGTTGCTGGGTTGGTCAAGAGTTTTGAAGTTGTCGAACTAAGGTTCTGTGCGCCTGAGCCTTTTCGACCAAAAGTCATTTTTGTTGACATTAGCTATCTACCTTTTTGCTCGATCTCCATTGGTAACAGGACCAATATTTAGGTGTATGACGGTCATCTTCGTATGTTACAGCATCACAACCGTGTCTGGCTCTAAAGGATGCTCTCCTTTTCGGATCATCCCGTTTAATCTCCATATTAGGGTCGCCAAATTCTACTTTAACAACGTTTCCTGTTTTTGGGTGTGTCACGTACACACGGAACTTCTTCTTGCTACCAGAGGAGTTTCTAATAGGGTCTCCGAGCTTCACAGTCTTACCCTGATAAGTTGCCTCTTGCAGGTTCTCTTCACTCTTTGTCTTCTTCTTTTTCTTTTTGTATTCTTGGTACTTTTTCCAAAGATCCTTATCTGCGGTAGTTCTTGTTTTACCGCCTGTAGCAAAGGAGTTAATACGTGCAAACGCCCACTGATCAGGTGTTGTTCCGGGTCTATGGCCTGTCTTCCATGCTGCCTTACCCCGTTTAAACACTTGATTCAGGATAGAGTATGGAATTCCTGTCTCTTTAGACTTTTTACGAACGCCTTTGTTAAAGACTTCTACAATTTCTGTAGACTCGAATCTTTCTTTATACTTTTTAGTATGCTCGCTTTCTTTCGTCTTAGCGCCTTTGTCGCCGGGCGCTTTCTTGTATGCATCTTTATCATCATCTTTAGACTTAGAGCCTTTTCTGAATTGCTTGGCCCGTGCTTCTTTGTCTTTTACACCTTTGTAGTATTTCTTTGGCTGTGTACCCGGCTTGTCCTTAACGTCAGGATCTTGTTCAACCTCAGTTTTCTCGAAAAGAACGTCACCTGCCAGAGCAGCTAAAGGATCGAAGCTGGAGTTAAGTCCACCACGGTCATTCTGGCGGTCAAGAATTCCTCTCAATGCTTTGTCTTTATATTGTCTGATAGAATCTTGCTTTTGCATAGTAACGTTCATTACATATTCATATTCAGAATCAGTCATAGCTTGTGGATCTTTGACACCAGCTTCCTTTGCGACATCCATCATAACAGCGCCCATAGCCCGACCTTCGGCTTCATCATCATTTTCTTTAGACGTTGGGTTGGCAATCTTTGCGTGCGCAGAAGCCCTAGCTAAAGCTGCTTTACGTTTGGATGCACCTCTTGAAAGAGTCATTTTACCAGCATTTCCGGATGCAATAGTAGACTGTGTGCCATAGGATTCTGTAACAACAGTGTTTGAAGTAGGATCATCAAGTCTCAACTTATACTGAGGTTTTGTATCGATAATATCTTTAGGATTACCCGAAAACGTCAGCAAAGCTTTGATCTTAGCTGCCACTTTAGGATCAATTTTTTTGGACGCTTTCTTTTTAGCCATTATACTACCTCGTAATTAAGCTTTTTTAAAATTTCGTGATCTACATGTCTATTTATCTCAATAACAAGTGGGTCATTATAGCGAGGAACAGAAAGGTACTCTTCCTTAACTTCTTGTTTAATATAAAACTTAGAAGTGTCTACATTCTTGATAGGAGGAATACTAACTTCATATTCGCCTAACTTGAATTGACTTTTAAAAAACCAAAAGCAATCGTTAAGTAGCTCTTCGTACTTAACATTTTTAATTCTCGAATCAAGCCAAGATCTGTGGTAATCATTATAGACATTCATCAAAGATTTAATATTTAAATCTTTTACAACCAACCCGTCTTTAGATTTAAGTTTATATTTTTTATATTTTGAGAGAATATCTACCCGGTGACGGTGAAGTACAGAAGAAACCCAATTATAAGGTGATTTTGTAATCCAAAACTTAACGACATCATCATCTCGACAAACAGATGTATCCATATCATGCTTCCAAGCATAATCTTTATGAAACTCAAGATCCGTGTTTAGTTCAATAAGACTTTTAAGGTACTTTGTGCCTGACTTCTGAAGTCCGAAAACAAAAAACGTTTTTTTAGTATCCATATCTTTTAACTACCGAGTCATAAATTTCTTTAATTTGAACATTGCCATGACCATGAATAAAAACAGGTCTTGTTTTTTTAGTAATATTAACAATACAATCGGGCGTAAATGCTACGTCACCACTTTGTAACGCTGGGCCTTGCATTGACTGGCAAAGATGACAATCACCATCAATAACAATGTCATCTCTCTGAAGATACTGAACAACAGAGAAAAGCTGATCATCAAACGACCAACGTAAGTGAGGATTTATCTGTTTTAATTCGTCATCTACGTGACCAATCCACAATCCCTTTCGGTACAACTCAACTAATTGAGAAGCAGTGCCAACATGCATCCCAAAACACAAAAAGCTATAGCCGTTAGGGTCAGTAAACTTCTCCAAACATGCTTTCTCCAGTCTAGGATCCGGCCAATTTTGATGTTCCGATTGGAAAACAATTTTTCCATCATAATATTTTCTATATGCCTCTTTAAATTTATCCGCAGTGTTATTTACAAAAACGTCGTGACCGTCAGTAACAACCACCAGTTCTTCTGGGTCAAATGACTCTAAAACCTTGAGTGTTTCTTTTGTTCTTGTCTCAAGATCTTTATACCAACGGTAATTGCCAGTAGCTACATGTAAGTCAAATCCATACTTAATTGAAGACTTTACAATAGGACTACGAGCTTTCTCATCATCTGAGTAAATTACTAATTTCATTTCACAACATCCAATATCTGTCTAACTGTTGTGTCTGTTAAGTGATTATCAATAACGAACTGCTTATCGCCTTTGATATATTCACCCTTTTTGACATATTCTATAAGTTCGGGAAGAGAGTTGTAAACAAACCCTTGATTTTCAAGAACCTCTGCTCCAGCTACAGGAGTAGAAGCCCAAGGCGTATCGTTCAACATTGCTTCTAGAAGAACTAGACCGAAACCTTCATATTGACTGTTAAGAACAAGTAATTCTGCGTCTCTAATATGACGAAGAACATCTTCCTTGTTATCTAAAAACAACAAGTGTTGGTTTGGTTCACTAGATACATCGGGAACCCAATTTTGGTCATTATTGTATCCGGTCATGAACAGTCTCTTATCTACGGTCCATCCTTTAGATAACTCTTTGTGGCCCTTATGAGACCAAAACCCGCCAACAGAAATAACATAAGGCTCAAACAATGATCCCATAGACTTGTTTGTCTGTTCAGCCACGTCTTTGATGCTAATACTATGATTAACCTGAACAGACTTATGATCCTGCCGATATTTTTGAACGAATCTCCAGTCTGTAGGTGTCGAACATGCAACAAAGTCTGAATTTTCCATAGCAGGAAAAATCTGTTTTGATTCTTCAGGACGAATAATCATGAACATAATAGGAGAAGGAATTTGTCTTGCGTTTAAGAGAACAGTGTCCTGCATTCCAACACCAGAACCATGTACTACCACAAGATCAAAATTTTCACGAATCAAAGTCTGAACATCGTCAGTAACTTTAACACCGTTTTGATTACCTTTGTGCTGAGCCGCTAATACTGTAACATCATGACCCTGCGAAAGAGTCTCTTCAGCAAGATTTTGTACGTAGTACTCAGTCCCTCCGGGAAATGGGTAGTACCTATGAGCAACATAACAAATTTTCATTTACCACCATCCCATCTTATTTCCATTGTGTATGATAATCATAAAGCAAGTCACAATATGCACGACCCACCAAAAAGTTCTAATTATAGCAACGCCATCAGCTTCTCTATCGTTTTCTCCAATCTTTTCGCCTAAACTTTTCGACCAAAGACGCCATAATTTTTTCATTTAAAAAAAGTCTCCAAAGGTTTCATAATCAGATTTATATGCTTTGTGCAGTTTAATTCTGAATGATTCGTCCAAATCTCTAGGGAACACTACAGAACTACCTGATGTTTGATACTGATAAACTTTGTTCTTCTTACCAAAAAACGTGTTCATATCTCTTTCTAGAATATCAAGCTGCTTAGTATTGTAAATTTTGTCATAATAATCTACATTCTTACCCAAGAAGAATGATTGTGGAAAAAAGTGATTGTTACGAATTGATCCATCGATTATTTGATCAAGAATTTCATCTGGTGTTGCATCAAACTCTTTATTGACAACTACAAGATGATTGTAGCAAGAGATGAATCTCTCCATAGGTTTTCTGACTACGCATACCTTTTTACAAGATATTTCAGAACCTATTGAACTAAAAGGTCTATTTTCAGCGAAGTCGTGGAAATCTTTATTTTTTTTAGTACCAATCTGCTGCTTATACTCAGCAGATTTTTCGATATTGCTCACTCTTTTACCAGTTTCTGGGTCTATGTATTCTTCCCCATAAAAACCAAATTGATCACCCATTCCTAAGTGATCAATAAAAAGTTTTTTAATTGTTGTGCTGGCATTTTTTGGAACATCGTAAAAAACCAAAAGCTCATCAGAGCTATTTTTCAATGCAAACATTTTAGTCTTTCATTTTATCAAACTCAGAAATAATTTTACCTGCCATGTCTGCAACTTTATCAGGTGTGATTTGTTTTGTCACTACAATATCAGTCATGCCCTGATAGAATGCTCTTGCCTGACCCGGAAATGATCTTTGGAAGTATCTAAAGATAAGCTTAGTACCCTTACCTTCATTAAAGTATTGATCAAACGCAATAGAAGCAACGGCAACAGGAACAGGGTTCTTAACAACAAATCTAACACCAGCCTTAATTGTATCGGAAACAATTTCTTTTACGGCCAAGAAAGCACCTGCAACTGCACCAACACCCAAAACAGCAGTCATTGGAGTTACTGCAAAGGGAGCAATCTCGTTAAGCATTGTTTTGTATGTTTTCACGATTATGCCCTCTGCTTCTTAAGTTTACGTGTATTTACCTTCAATTCTCTTCTAAGAATCTCTTCTGCTTCTTCTTCGGAACCTTCTTCAAGCCTTTTTGCAATTTGCAAAGCCTTTGCTTCGCCCAAATTAAGCAAAACACGAATAAGTCTGTATGCAGCATATAATCCAATACCCGATGCAGCTAAAATTCCAATAGTTGGTCCAATTGCAACAAGTGTTGACAATGCAGCAGAAGACATTACTTGTCCTCCCATACCTGTTATTTTAGATACAACAAAACCTAAGAAATTTGGGATAATACCACCGCCAACAAAAGGAATGCCTCTCATTACTTTGTTGTTAAAAAGAAATTGATCCATAACAACGGCAGCAGAAATTCCTGCAGCCGCCAAAGGATTTGATTTTACGAAAGTAAATAACGATTTAATTGAATATGATGTGGCTTTTCCAAGACCTTCAACAGTACCGATGGCAGCACCTTTAAGAACATCATCAAACGATCTTTCGGCTTGTCTAATCTCTCTTTTAAGATCTCTCTCAGCCTCAAGCTTCTGTTTTTCTAACCTAATTTCAGACTCAACTCTTTTAGACTTAATTCTTTCTTGAGCAGTTTTTTCTCTTTCTCTTGCTGATAGTTCAATCTGAGTTTTATCACTTTTCTCTTTTTCTAACTCAGATTTTTTAATTTCAGTACTAGCTCTTCTTTCGTCAATCAAATTTTCTAATTGACGAATCTTTGCATCTCTTTTATCAGAAGATAGTGAACGATCACGTTCAGCTTGTTTGATTTCTTTTTCAATCTTAGCGATATATCTACGTTCATTTGTTTCTGACTTAGCAATTCTTTCGTCAATCAGACGAATATCTTTTCTGACTTCATCAGCTTCTTTTCTTGCTATCTCTACTTCTTTTCTGCCTTCGGCTCTATTCGTATCAATATCAATTTGATCTTGAGTCGATCTTACGTGTCTTTGTGTTACGTCTTCTGATAAAAATCCTTCTGAAAGAACTCTATCTACGTACATTTGCTCATTAAGCTGAGAAAAAGAAATCATGATACTTCCTCTAGGATTAAAACTTCTTAAAGCTATTTATCCTAAAGGAGAATACTGTATTGAAGAACGGCTGCACCGTTCTGCCATCCAGTCTGTAAAGCCAATCTCAAATCAGTTGGTGTGTAGGACGAAACATGATCGTGCCTAATAATTTCTTTTAGATTTGGTCTAGCAATATACACGAACCCCTTTGCAACAGTAAACGGGTATTTCATATCTAAATTCGTAAGATTATACCAAACAAGTTCAGGAACGCAGACTTTTTTGGTAGTGCCTTCAAGATCATAAGTTGCTGAATTATGATCGTTTCTAGGATCTAAAAACATCTCATCAAGAAGATCCAAAAATTCATTCTCAGGAATTCTATATTTGCTCCAATGATCTCTGTGAGCAATGATAGACCAGTCATCAAAGGAAGGATAATTACTAAACCCTCTGTGGGAGGGTTGATCAACATACGTAGAAACTACAGGATGATCAGAGTAGTCGGGATAGTAACCTGCACCTGACACAGATTTATTTCGGTTCACGTATTCTAATAAATCTATCTGATGTTCCATAACATCAGTATTAAACATCGTATCGTGTCTTGTTCTAATGATGAGATCGTACTCATCAATGTCAGGAATCTGGCTCATACACAAATAGTGTGCATAATGCTGTGATAGACCCCTGAGTTTATGAAAATGACCGGGATATTGTGGTGGAACATATCCGCTATCGATACGAACTCGTTTTGGTTCACAATAACCAAAAAGCTTATCTTGATAATCTTCTACACCATCTTGACTCCAAGACTGAACGTAAAAATCTACGTCATGCGGAAGAGCATCCGCAAACTTTTTCTGATGATAAGATCCAAAATTGGCATATCTTGGCTGACCACTAATACAAATAGCAATTTTCATAAGTTACCTCTTGTAATTAATAAGATAGTTTTGAAGGTCTTCAGGTGTTCCAAGACCCCACATGTCATCACATTCGTACATTTTCACTTTCTTATCATCACCAATAGCTTCATTGAAGACAGGACATATATAAAACTCATTATTTGTGCGGATATTCTTTTCTATCATCTGTTCAGCATACTTTACGAAGTCAGAGCCTTTCTTCCAGTAGTAAAAGCCTACTGTTGCATTATCAGAAATTGGATTTTTCTCTGCCACTTCAGTCACAAAACCATTAACATCAGCCTTTGCGAATGACCACTTAGGGTGTGTTGCCTTAAATGTAACAATACCACCATCAACCTTTGATTCCTGCATCTCATACATGAAATCCATAGGATCCCATTCTACATGCTGATCTGAATTTGCAAAAAACAATGGCTTACTGTTGTCAATATACTCTTTAGCAAGCAAAGCAGTGCAAGCAGAGCCTTCAGTAAGACCATCAACCTCAACAATATTACATTTTGGAGCAATAAGCTTTAATAAAGTATCCAGATTATACTTTTCTCTGTGTTCTTTCTGAACAACGAAGATATAATTAGCATCCATACCAATGTTATCTACTACATGATGGATCATAGGCTTATTGTTTACGTCGATAAGCGGTTTAGGGAACGTATAACCAGCTTCAGCAAATCGAGATCCAGCACCTGCCATAGGCACGATGACGTTAAGATCATTAGAACTCCACCTTTTCTGCATTCTTTTTCCTTCTAAATGCGGTTCAATATTAATCCATGTAACATCATATGGTGATCTTACTCGAACGTACTTTGCGTTTGATCTGATAGCAGAAAGAAGACCTTTTGGGGAGTCTTCAACAATAAGCGTGTTTTCAGGAAGAACGCTCATCATTGACATAGCTTTCCAGTACATCTCAGGATGAGGCTTTGCATTCTTTACGTCTTCGTTAGAAAGAACAAGATCGACATACTTCATAAGTCCCGTCGTTGAAAGTGCTGTAAGCACAGTCTTACGGATAGAGTTTGTACAAACTCCAATTTTGTAACCTTGCTGATAAAGAACCTTAAAAAGGTACACTATTTCAGGAATAGGCTCTAGTTTAGAGATCATATCAATCGTATGTTCTTGCTTCTTTTCTGAAATCTCACGAACTAGACTAGTATCTATTCCCTTAAGCTTTAACTTTTCTAAAGTTGGAAGACCATCATATTTTGTAATATGATCTTTTCTAGAAATAGCGTTTTCTGGACCTAGCGCTCTATTTAAAGCTTGAAAGTGAATTTCCTTAGCATCGATTAAGACACCATCAAGGTCGAACAAAACTAGCTTGATTGCTTCCATTTCTATATTCCTCAATAACGTCAGAACAGATTCCACCAAAACCATTTACATCCGTTCCATGAAGTTCTGGAAGAACGGAGATAGCTTTAGAACTATTTACCCTCACGTCAGGATAAGCCCAAATCCATCCTTGAGAAGTCATTGTTACAGCATCTCTTTCGTGCCAGAAATAATTATCGTGCGGATTATCGATTTCAACTAACTTTTGAAGTGCCTCAATGTTTTTACAATGAAGTACAAGAAGTTCTTTTGACAACCATGAATATTCAACTCTATATGTTGGTTCATCATGTCCAAGATACCATTGATTTTCATGATACCAAATATCAACCTCTACAAGGTATCCTAATTTTAAAGCGCCCTCAACATAATCGGGCTGGTTTTCTAGAGATGGATTTTTACCATCAATATTTCCTCTGTGTGAAATATAGAACATTTAAATCTCCCAAATATAATTTTTGGTAAATATACTAGAATACTTTTAAAATGTAAAGCAATTATCCTAGAGAAAAAAAATATAAATACACTTGTTAATTGCGCAATTAACTTATTAATAGGAGAAAGAAATGAAAAAGTATCAGTCCGATGCAACTAGCTACAACGCTATTGTTGAAGCAATGCAACAAATCCGTCAAAATGCTCTTGCTGAAAATTACAGCGAAGATGAGATGGAAGAAGCTTACATGTATGAAGAAGATGACGAAGAAGAGATGGCTGAAATGTCTGGCGAAGAAGAAGAAGCTGTCGCAGAGATGATGGACGAAGCTCTTTACGAGATGGACATGGAAGATGACGAAGACAACCTGAACGAAGCAGATGATGGTAGCCGTAAAGCTCGCCGTCGTAAGCGTATGAGACAAGCTCTGTTGATCGGTGCTGGTCTGGCTGCTGCTGGTGGTCTTGGTACTGCTTATGGTATGGGCCAAGATCCGGGTGTCGGCTCTATGGCTGGTGCTGAAAAATTTGCTGGCAGACCAATGGCCCGTGCTCTTGGTAGAACAAGAAGTGGTCTTGGTATGATGGCTGGCGGTGTTGCAGACGTGGCTGGCGGTGTTGCTGGTGCCGTCACCGGGCTACCCGATGCTGCTAGTAAAAAAATCAACTACAACCGCTTGGTTCGTGGCAAACAAGGCCGAGCCTAACAAAAAAAGGGAGCTTCGGCTCCCTTTTTACTTTTCACAAACTCTTTTTCTCAAATCAGTTGTTGAGAATCTGTGGTCTCTCTTATTAAAATATAACTCGATTCCTCTGGCTCTGCAGATGTCTTTTCCTGTAAAATCATATTCACGATACTCTTCTCCTAAAATCCGAATATCTATTGGATACATCTGCAGAATATCCTGCAAGTCTCTTTCTGTCTGATATGGTATAATTTCGTCTACAAACTGAACAGACGTTAATTGCACGTATCTTTCTACAAGGCTTTGTACTGGATGATTTTTCTCTTTAGGTCTGTCGATAGTGGGATCAACTTGCAAACCCACTATCAAATAATCACAGACCGATTTAGCTTCTCTCAACATCATTACGTGACCTGCATGGAGTAGGTCGAATGTAGAACATGTAAAACCTGTTTTCATTTACAACTCAGCTAGAATTTTCTCTCTAAACTTAGGATCTTTAAGAAGCTCAATCACACGTCTTCTTTCCCTTCTTCTCAAGTTTTGTACCATTCCCTTAGTAGTCCTGTCACGAAGAATCTGAGAAGCAATATTTTGCGTCTTTCTATCGAAGAGATACTTTCTAAAAGAAAATACACCCCCAGCAAAAACAGCTAAAACTGCAGCAGCAATCAGAGCATTATCACCGAGATACGGCTTTTCTCTACGAATTTTATCAATAAGGTCTTTAATTTTTTCAACTAAAGATTTTTCTTCATTTGTTAAAGGTGTTTTAGTGATAGTCGTTGTTGTTGGCGACACAGAGCCAGTGTTTGTCTTTTTAGCACCAAATGCAATGTTTAATCGAGATTTTACACGACTTAACCAAGTATAGTTTGTTTTCTTAGCTGATCTTGATGTAACAGTAGGTGCTGTTACAGGTATAGTTCTAATACCTCTACTACCTCTTGTTCCAGTAAATCTACTACCAGTTCCAAGTTTTTCTGGTGGTGCTGTTGCTGGCATTCCTCTACCCGAAGAAACAGAACTAGGCTGTCCAACTGTACTTGAAGGGCTTTCTATCGTACCCGGAGGAGTTGCCGCAAGTCTTTCTTTTTCTGTTGGTGTTGGTGTTGTTCTAAAACCAGTACTGCCACCAAATTTTACATCGAACGGATCATAGTCTGGATTATTACGAAGATATTTTTCAACAATATCATAACTAAAATACTCCATAGTATTTTGAGTTGTCTCTGGAGTATAACTAAAGTTTCTTTGATGATTTTTTGAACCTTGAAGGCCAAAATCTCTAAACATCATTGTTAACCATTCGTCTAATACTCTGACTTTTGGAGGTGTGCCTTTTTTACCTATAAAATCCCAATCAGCCACATGGCTAATGACCCCGTTTACTTTACTAATAATTGCTTGATGACAAGGGTTTAGACCGTTTGATGTTTTACTATTCCTAACAGTTTGATAATTTTTTCTTCTGGTATTATAGGTGATATAGTCAGGTTTATAGTATTCCAAAGTGTTAAGAAGCTTATTAATTGAAATACAATGATCACGTAATTTATAAAAATTTCCTTTAATACAAACCTCAGTAAATAATTTATCTCTTGCATCTTTAACCATATTATAATACTTATTGACATTTTTTAAAGGGTCAGTTTTACTTGTGCCTTTGCATCTTTCGGGTTTTGGATCGTCCTTAATATCCCACAATATTTGAGTCATTTGAACAGTCACCATATTAGCAGCAGACAGAATGTAAGTGATAGCATCATGTGTACTTCCTATATACTGCTTTGGTGATGCTGTTTTTCCAAATTTTGTTCCCACTTTAGATTGCTGTTTCATCATACGATTAAACATTTCTCTATAAACAGGATTAGTTTGCATCTTAGGGAAAATGTAACGTGATGCTGCTTTTTTTGCTTCTTCTCTAGCATCTGCTTCACTTACAGTTAGGTCTGGAAGTGCTCTATATTCTGGAACATCAGAACCTGTTGGTCTAGGCACAGGCGTTCCCTGTCCCTTATTAAGGGTTCTCAAACCCCAAGCAGCAACACCAAACATTACCTTTTTGTATAATTTTCTCCAATAATCAGGCGGATAATTTTCCATAAGGTCGTTGTCAAAAAATGGATCTTTGGGGTCTATTTTACTTTTGTCGGTAGAGTAAATCATTGCATGTTCTGCACTTACACCACCACCCCTAATTTTATTAATATCATAATATTCAATAGCACCCCAACTACCCCACCAAAGACCACCAACTTGTAGTTCTGGTGGCATATATCTAATCATTTCAGGGTCTCGGGATATTATAGTGAACGCTCTATGCCTTAACTCATGCGCAAGCGTTCTAGCAAAAATAGCTTGATCGTAATCTTTTGTCGGCAAAGGCCATTTTTCGAACATACTCTTTGTACCAGAGTTCTTAAAGAGCCATCCAATATATGTTATAGTAAGATCATCGTTTCTCTGATTAAATGAACCAAAAATTCTTGTATTTGAATAAGTGTCGTAATTTCCTAACGTATATGTAATTTTTTCGAGATCATTCACAGTTGAATCATCAAATTTACCAAACATTCCAATATGCAAAACAGGGTCTGATAAACTATTCCAAGGTACAGTGATATCAGCATCTCTAAGAACATCTAGCAATCTACCAAATGCTTTTTTATTATATTTCACTTGATGATGTTTAGTAAGATCACCAATAGGGCCAGTCGATACTTTAGTATATATTTTTGGCTGGGGAAGCTGTGGTTCTTTGGTGCTAGTTGCTTCATCCAACGTACAATCTACACAAATATCGTCTTTTAAATCAGAAAATTTTTTCATCAGTGCCTCGTTAGACTTAAGGGTTCTGATGTATTTATATTAGATATTGGTGGGCCTGACAGGACTCGAACCTGTAACAGCTCCGTTATGAGCGGAGGGTTCTAACCAATTGAACTACAAGCCCTGATAATGTTACCTAAATTAGCTTAAGGATTTTACGGCCCTTGAGATCTTCAGTAAGTTCTGCAAAGATCCCAAACTGATCCACACCATTAACGGCATCCAGTTGCTTGAGCAAGCTTTTTTTGCGTACTCTGCTCTGAATAGTCATGGCAGCATTTAAACTGCAAGAACCGTAAATGATATCACTTTCTTCAACAACCGAAACAAATTCTTTAAGACTGTATCTTTTCACGTTTGCCTCCTTTTCTTTTACCGTAGCCAAGCTGCTTCATAATAACAAGCCTTTCATTATCGGTGTAAGTCCTCCAGTTAGCTATCTGATCCTTAGTCCTACCACAACCAAGGCATTTACCTTCTTCAAGCTTACAGGAGGATATACAGGGCGTTAAAGTCATTTGTTACCTTTAAGGTGGCTCCCTGAGTAGGACTCGAACCTACGACCCGATGATTAACAGTCATCTGCTCTACCAACTGAGCTATCAGGGATTATTTGGTGGCAGTATCGGGATTCGAACCCGAATTACTCTCTAATCTGGAGACATTTAACCGCTTATAAGGCGGGTGTTTTACCATTAAACTATACTGCCGAATTTGGTACTCCCTACCAGACTCGAACTGGTACTTCCGAAGGAAAACAGATTTTAAGTCTGCAGCGTCTACCATTTCCGCCAAGGGAGCTAAAAGGGGATGTATCTAGATAATCCCTCTTTAATCATGCTTTCTATGTCATCCAGTTGCACTTGTAAAGATAAGCCTTTCTTTGGGTCATCTTCATCAAAAAGCTTGTCTCTAAGCTCTTTTCTCATATTACTGAGGATAGGCCAAGTCTCAGAGTCAAAAACATCTATATCAGTCATTTTTCCAATTTTCAAGCAGTTTTGAGGAAGAAGAAAATTTCCAATCTCCACCTACCCCAAAGGAGAAATGAAATCTCTTATCACCTTTAAAATGATCATACTCAGGGGTATTAGAATCACCACGGTCTCCACCGTTGCAAAAAGTAATAAGATGATCACTGAATGTTTGTGAGACTTTATAAAGGAGATTAATCGCTGTATCATCGTCATCAACAAACTCCATAGCTAGATCAACGTATTGATTTGTCTGTACCATGTACAGTCGATCTTCGAAACTCATAAAAGGCTTACCCTTTTTGCGGGTAAGCCAATCATCAGAATTAACACCAGCTACAACAACCTGACCAAATTTACGGGCATCACGAAACATTAAGACATGGCCGGGATGTAAAGGATCAAAACCACCAGACACCACAGCTACAGTTTTAATTTCGCTCATAGTCATCTTCAATCCTCACAATATCATCTTCCTCAAGATAAATTCCCTCTTGGACTTCTACTATAACAAGATATTCTGTTGAAGAAATGTTTTCTAATCGATGAGTTGTGCCAAGGGGAATAGTTACAGAATCACCAGCATCAATGTTTTGCTCTACATCATTAATAGTAACTATTCCCCTCCCAGCTACACAGTACCAGTGTTCTTTACGATGGTTATGGTACTGCAAGGAGAGTCGGCTCTGAGGCTTTACCACCAGTCTTTTAACTGCGTATGTATCAGATTTATGGAGCAGTTCCCAGCCACCCCAAGGCCGACTCGTTATCATTTAAAATCTTCACCTCTAAGCTTTAACTCATTTTTTATTGTTATCATACTATGTTTTAGTGTGTCAACATATAATTCTGAAAAACCTACAGGATTTCGTCTTTTATGTTTAAATTGTTCACTCATAAGGTCATACTTACAATCATCATGTAGTTTTTTCAATTGATTAACTGACATTTTTGTATAATTCATAAGTTCTCCTATACAGGCCAACCTCCTACTGAGAATTTTCGGCCATCTGTAAGTGTAAAAATACCTTTATCTTTGTCATGTTTCTTTACAATATCATCTCCTTCCAGTGAAATAGATCCATCAGGCTCAATCACTCGCTTTTTATCGGTAAGCGATCCATATATTCTGCTTGTGTAAGATTCTGTCTTAGTGTTCCAGTTCGACAAAAGGAATCGTCCTGTCTTTTCGTCTGATAGTTGAGACTTTTCCTTATCAACAAGACCAAGAGGTGTCTCTTTTTCAGTCATAACGACCTTTTTAGGCTCTTCATCACCATTTTCGGAGGGAAGTTCCTTTCCCTCCTCAATGATAGCGTCTTCACCCAATAAAGAGACGATTTTTTTCTTCCAGTAGACCATACCCGGCTTGGAAGAGTAGGATTTCTTCTTTTGTACACCCGACTCTTCCCAAATTAAGTAGTATTTCATTGAACGCCTACCGTATTTCTAACAATTTCACCTTTTTCACGGTGAACTGTGATTGCTTTGAGTGTTTTACGTGAAGTGAAGGCAGAACCAGTCGCATAAGCATCCCGACTTGCCAAGGTTCTATGCGATTCCCAGAAAATACCACCAATGTCCTTTGCGGAATCATGATGAATGTGTCCTGTGTCAAGGTAACGCCAGTAAGTCTTACCCCAACCGGGCGAAAACTCGTCTGCGACCTGCATAGCAAGCCTTTGAGGGGTTACTTTGTCTCCATGATGAGCAGCAAGAAGATTTTTGCCGAATGTAGTACACCACATTTTTGCAGGATTCCAAATGACATCAACTCTTGGATCGTCCTGATACCTCATCATAAGAGCTACAGTAAGGAATTGGTTTGAATCTGGATCATGATTTCCCGAAATGCCAACATATTCAATACTCTCATGTTTAGATTTCAAGGTTTCGATAGTTGCAACAACAGACTGGATAGTTTCATAGATAACCTTACTAAATCTACCATCAGCATCAAGAATGTGGCCACTACCCGGTGTCATATTCTTGTGGTCGTTTGAATGGAACATGTCACCAAGATTTAAAACAACACAATGTTTACTGTCTGGTGTGGTTTCAACAAGTGTTGAAAGTGTCTCTTTGAGTCTATTTGCGGCAATTTCTAGATCATAGTCTTCACCAGACTCCTTGCCCCACGCTCTCATCCCGAAATGCAGATCGGTCAGGATGTACCTAGTCAGAAGATCTGCATTCGTGCCTTCAGGTGCAGCAGTCGGTAAAGAAGTAGGACAATCCTTAAGAGCCTCTTTGAAGGTATCGATAAGACTATCAACACCACCTTCTTCCTTTGGATTAACAAAGTACAGACTAGCCTCATCAGTTTTGAGCCATCCTGAATGCACTTTGTTAATGTCGGACAGTCCAGTATCAGTCATTGCTGATTTAATACCAGAATCGGTATCTAGATACTGTTCTGCCCTACGATAAGTCCGTCTTGCAACAGTCTTATCAATATTTAGAAGTCTAGCAACTTCAGAAAAGTTCTGATATTGCTGATAAAGATCATAAATTTCTTTTTGCCGTGGTGTCATGGTGTTCTCTTACAAAATCATGAATTTTAAAACCTGACAAATACCGTAAACAATCATAACAAAGAGTAGAAATCCGTAGATTTGCTGTATCACAAGCTTGCCTCAAAGGTATTTAAGCTTTCAGTTTTACTGTAACGGCTAATAAACTCTGTGTCTATTAAAAAGAGCCGTAAATGACAATATCAAATAGGTTAATAATCAACAATGCGGCAATAACCCATGCAAAAAACGTTAAAACACTACGAACCACGCTCATGATGCCTCCTCATAACGGCGAGCCTTGAATTCTAGAGAAATATCATGCACTAAGTTCTCAAGAATATCTAACTCTTTAATATTTAACTTATCTAACTGCTCATCTGCTCTACCATAACGAGCAATATTCTCAATTCTGGTAATCACAGATTTAATTTGAGTAGTTTCGTCCATTAGAACCTCACAACTAGCAACGCAAAAGAAAGAACGCACACGGTAATAAAGAAATAACCCAACAAATCCATAAACCAGTGACCTTTTGACTTTTTTGTACAAATATTAAACATTTATTATCCTTCTATTTTGTAAACCCTATCAGAATATATCCTTGTTGTTTCACCTGTTTCCTGCCATTTAACATATATCTTAGTCATTTCATTAGTCTCAGAAAAACGTTCGACAATTCCTTTAGAAAGAACTGTTCGACCCTTCCTATATTTTACAAGATTAACGTTTTGGGGACTTTTAAAAGGTATCTTTTCATTTAAGGTCAAAATACCAACAATAGTATCACCAGCACCCAAAACATTTCCATAAGAATCTAAAACTGTATTACTCATAGTTTATCCTTTTAGTTTCTTAGACCATTTATCTTTCTTTTGTTTAAAGTCCATATCGGTAAACACTACTGTGAACTGCGGAAAGATTTTTTGACATTGGGCTTTAAAGTCCCTTGCCCTATTAGCATCATCAAAATTCTCATGCAGAACATAGTCAAGATTACCTTTGTAGTGGGTAAACATTTCAACTTTATACATTTTATCACCTATTGCATAGTTAAACGCATTGTTGGAACATCGTACTTGAATTGAAGATCTTCAAGGTATCGAAGAAGCTTTTTGCCCGGCTCGTTGAAGATTGGTTGTTCATCAAGCTCGTTCACGCTCTCCTCATCCTTTAGCTGAACCTTCATTACATCCCGTAGATTGGATGTAAACTTGATTGTATCGACCAGCATATCTAGCTCATGCGGCTGGATACGCACAATAACTTGGCGTGTTGGTGTAATTTCTTTAGACATTGCTTTTTTCCTTATCTACCTGAGCATGACATATAATATTTTTAAATCTGTCTTTAACGACACTTGCGATATATGCATCACTTTGAGCAGTATCAGACGATCCTTCCAAAGCGTAAAGAACCTCTCTGACTCGATCAACAATGTACCGCAAATCGTTCACGGTGTTTTCGTCGGGATGTTGTTTTATGATAATCATGGTAAGGGATGCCCCCCATTATTACGGATCATTTCTGAAATCTGATTGTCTACGTACTTTTCAGCAATCTGATCAATGATTTTGTTCTCTTGCTCGGTAAACTCGTAAAGCTTACGACGATCATCAAATTCTTCATCAAAAGAATATGAAATGTCTTCCAGTAACTGTTGATCAGAAAGATCAATCATACCCATAGCAATCTGTTCTTGAGCGTATAGCATAAGCTCGCCAAGGTCCATACTCTCAGCAGCAAATTCAGAATATTTTTCAATAAGTTCTTCACGGCGTGTTCGACTGATCTCATTCATCTGTAATCTTCCTTCAAAGCTCTTGTGATTTTACGAATTTGTCGAGGAATATCTTCATAATCAACCATTCTCATAGAACGGGGGTTATTTTCATAAATTTTCTTTTGCTGTTCAAGCTCTTCTAACTTTTCAGTTAAAACTTTTCTAAGACCCTGATTCATACTGATAAATTTCCAATAGTTCTTTACGATCTTTAAGGTTTTTAAACAAAGAATGATAACCTAGCGTATTTTTGTCAAGAACATTCGACTTATCATATCGTTTAATTTCATTTTCAATGGATAAGATTTCTTTTTTACAAATCTCAACTAATTTTTGATTAGACATTTTTTTACTCCAAGGATTGTCTCGAAAAAATTCAAGGGGATCGAATCGTTTCTCACTTTTCTTAGTGAATACTGTATTATAATAACCATGAATGCGTGGTCTAAGCGGTCCACGATCACCGTATTCTCTTTTAAGAGTAAACAACTTCACTTCTTTAAAGTTTTTACGACTTTCTTCGTCGGGAAAACTTTTGTAATATTGTTCCCTACATTCAGTAATTGTTTTCCTCAAAGGAAATATTGATGTCTTTCCATCATCTTTGTCAATCGTAAAATAATAGCTCAATGATAATTCCTTTCAGAAGAGGTGGGGAGACTAAGCTCCCCTTAGTTTTAGGCTTTGTTTGCAGCTTCCAGAGCATACTGGAGAGCATTTGATTTCAGAGCATTGTTAGGACCATACCAAGCCGACTGGAGACGTGCATCAGCAGTCCGACCAAGTT